>Ga0209756_1001721_pt1 | contig 19848 bp, 10 predicted proteins | sample ETNvirenome_6_85_FD_184071 | JGI IMG/M metagenome (GOLD analysis project Ga0209756, IMG submission 184071) | Marine viral communities from the Pacific Ocean - ETNP_6_85 (SPAdes) (version 3) | ecosystem: Environmental > Aquatic > Marine > Oceanic | place: Pacific Ocean | collected 2013-06-19
ATTTCCTAGGATTATCTAGGGGTCCAAAGGAATAAGGAGCCATATTTCCTGCGCGACGAGAAGCTTCTGTATCAATAGTCCAAAGACCCATATTATATATACCTCCGTAAAGGTTAGAATATCCAACATCTCCTGATCCAACTGTGATTGAATACTCTACCGTTCCTGAGTTAGTTGTATCTACTCCTCCTGAAATATTGAGACCTCCTTGGCCTTGATTCTCCGCAACCGTAGGGCTAACTCCTGCGACTGCTTGGTATGGGGTAGCAGACATATCATAAGCGTCTGGATAAACTTCCATTTGAGGTCCATAAGCATATAGTGTTTTTCCTGCCCAATTTGCAGAAGGCGTATAAACACCTCCTCCATGATTGATATTATCTCCTCCATAAAAGTAGAATTTCATCTTATCCCCTGCTTTGGTGTCCTCGGTGACATCAGAGCCTTTCAGTCTAACCTGTAAACGCCACCAACCATTTCCATAATCTTCTTCGGATGTAGTAACACCAGTGTCACCATTTAGTAGAGAAGCATTACCATCGTCATCAAATTTCCATGATACTATATACGCTTCGTTAGGATCAGTAGCATCTTTCAGATTTAGCATACACGATGAGGTTTCATACCCAGTAGTAGGTTGTTTCACAAAGATAGTGCCAACATAAGTAAGACAAGAACAGTCGGGGAAGTCAGGTACTCTAGTGCTGCCTGTAGAGGCCATGCATAAGCCATACCCTGACCCCTCTCCAGCCGCATTATTATCAGGCCAGGAAGATAAACCACTACAAAGAATTGAAGAGGGGCCACCAAAAGGATTAGCAAACTCTACCGAGGAATAACTAGCTACTTTTCTTTGATCGGCTCCCCAGTAAGTTCCATCTAAATCACTAGGGAAAGATACTCCAGGCGAACTACCTGGGTCAGGAGTATAAGCTAAGAGGTTGGGGTTAGCCACTGGAGCCACTGTATTTTGCGGATCATAAACCTTCCCAACAAACCCAGACACATCCATCGAGCTTGCTTCGTTTACGATACTGTTGTAAGTTCCATGAACATAATAAGGACTCGAACTTGCGTCATCTAAACCTAGATAAGCAGCAGAGTTATCTAACGAACTCACAAGAGTAAAGGTAGATCCTCCTGTGCTTGAGCCTTCGGGGTAACAGCCAAGCCAGTAAGCTTGAGGACCCAAGGACATCGCTCCACTAGGCTCATTAGCACCCACATCGTTGAGGACTTGAAGTTCCTGTCCATTGTCTATGTAATTTTCTCCCGTATAGAAGGTTATCCCTGGAATTTGATCTTTTTGTTCTCTATACGGAATAACATTTAAGTTTTGTCCCATATTAAACCCACTAACTACAGAGGAACTATCCAGAGGAGCCGTATCTCCCTCCTCTACTCTAGTGCTATCGGGATTGGGTGGACTTGAAAGATAGTTGGTGGGAACATAAGAGCTAGTTCCATAGGGTGGAATTACCCTAACGGTTCCATTATCTATTTCCGTTCCAGGACAATGATCTCTATTTAATACAGATCCAGAGAAGTCCCAAGCAGTTGGAAGTACTCCATCAGTTTTGAACTGTAACTTCGTAGGAAATCTACCAACTTCAAGCTGCTCACCAAAGGCATAAATTCCACCAGAAGTTTCTCCAATAGGCTCCGATCCATCATGGCTAGTAGGATAAGTAGTGAAGGTCATAGCACTTACTCCCGACACTGGACACAGCACAGTTGTCCACAGTCTATACCAACCATCTCCAACAGGTATTACTCCACCCCCTTGATCCCAATTGTCAATTGAGTACCCACCATAAACGGTGTTATTTTCTTGTCGGTAATCGCCTGTAAAGCCCCAGGTTAATGAACTATAGCTTAACTCTCCATCACCCCACCGAGGATCGCTAGAGGATCTTGCCCTTCCCAACCCAGATCCAATCCCATCCGAAGTGTAAACATTACCTTCCCCTTCAATTTGCGTTTTATAGTGGGTGCGGTGATAATCATATTGATGGACTGGGCGGTACTCAGGGTATTCAGGAACACCTAGCTTAAAATAAGTGGATCTACATAGCCATAAATCTTGCCCTGTACTTAGATCAAGACCACCGTCGTTTTTGTGCAGTTGATAACTTACTGTTTGGTTCTCTTCCGAAGATATATCACCATAAATTACTACATGAGCTACAGAGGAGGGTACATCTTCAAACCCTGGGGGATTTTTTTCTTCTGGAACGGAGGAAAGGAATGATGCTGTAACACGATCCTGAGAAGTACTTGAGAAAGTGGAATAGCTATAAAGATTCCTTCTCTCAGGAATAGCATGAGCATTAAATTGATAAGCAGATGCATCCTTACCGAAAGAGATGGCTTGGATAGTATAGTTAGAAGTATCTAAGAGAGCAGAGGCACTAGGAATTCCTGACAATGATGGAGACATCGTAAGCATATCTACAATAGATTCACCACCCCCGTTCACAAGAAGATTGCTCTCCTTATGAATTAGCTCGTCCCCTCTCCAAATTTCTACTTCTCCTCTCATTTAGTTATCTAGCTCCACATTTGTTGTGTTGTTATAATCATCTTGTTTTGCATAGTCTACGGTCCAAGCGGGAGCAATTCTGTAGTTCAATCTACTTCCACCACTTACTTCCATGATCCCTGAAGTAATGGTAGCATCTCTTGATGCCAAATTAGTCGTATATATTCCTGCGTCCTTTCCTGTCAATCCATTATAGAACTTTAATGTGTTCCAAAGTTGAGTTTTTGTAAGATGAAGCTTATCTTCCTTAACAAATCTTCTGTTTGGAATACCACTGGTTTCAATGCCATGTCCTGTTCCTATGGCTGCATTCTCTCTTTGAGTAACATCCTGCAAGGCTACTGAATCAATTAACATATACTTATTAGGATCGCTATTGGGAGCAAAGAATAACTCAATAACATAATTAGTATCATCTTGGTTAACCTGATTGGTAATCTTATAGATATCCTCGGGTATAGGAATAATATCTAAGTACTCAAAGTTATTATTAATTGTAAAGTTTCTTGTATCAAAATCAACTTCAAAAGTTTCAAAATAACTATCACGTATATTGAGAAGAGTTAAATCGTTATTTTGCCCCTCTTTCTCTGATATAATATTATTCAAGCAGAAGGGATTGTCTTCATCATCAGATGCAGCATCATAGCTACCGAAATTGTGTATATGGGATAATGAAAGGACCTTAGAGATAGAGAGATCGTCTTGCTTTATAAACTCCCACTTATTCCTGGGAGTCCAACACCACATATAATTATTAGTAGTAAGAGGGTCAGGCACTAAACCTGTAACAGCTTCGTATGGAGAAGGCTGATAATTTCCATCCGTATAATATTGCTCTAGCTGGAAGCCCCATACATACAGCCCTAATAGTTCCGTAGTGGCAGCAGCATGCTGAGTGGTCCCCAAGAAGAACCACGCTCTCATGGCTTCCCCATTTACTTCAGTCCCATGAAGACCCCTAACTTCCATTATAATTCTATACCAACCATCTCCGAAATCTTGAATATCATAATTTTCAACATCAGACTCAGTGGTTCTAAGTATAGGAACAGTTCCGTCCCATTTAAATTGAATAGTATGATCATCGTAAACGGAATCAGTATCAGTGTTTACGAGATCAATCATAAAGCCTGAAACATAATTTGTATCAGGTCGTTTGACGAAGAAGCTCACCGCTACAGTTTTGTCAGCATGGAACGTAGGCATCCTGGGCATTGAGGAGAGGGCTGCGACACCGTTGTAGTTATCTGCTCCAGGACCCGCACTCATAATGAGAGAGGATGGGCCTCCAAAGGGATTAGTGATTGCCACAGAAGATACGGTTCCGATGTCGGAATCTCTTTGCCAATCGGCTCCCAAGTACATTTCTGAGTTTTCGGTATACGATAACAGATTCGGGTTCGGCCTAGGGTTAGGCTGTGTGTGAATCCATGCTGCCAACCTTCCTCCTCCCAACAGGCTACTGTTTTCCTCTCCAACTAAAGCTTTAACTTTAAGATTAAACTTGTGGTCTTTTATAAAGCGGTTAGGTCTGTCACCATAAGAAGACAAATCAAAACGAAGTCTGGGTAAGCCTCCTAATGATTTACATTTAATGACGGAATTATTAATTAGAGGATTCTCTCCTCCCCTTACAGCATTGGAGGAATCCAATTTAAATATAGTAAACTGATTACTTGGTGGGGCTCCTGATATGTCTGTGAACTCAATACCACTTAATATGTATGGGTTTCTATATTCTGCATTGTTTGGATTGCCTTCTATGAAAGTTCCTGATAATGGAACTACTCCTCTCCCAGTCCCTTGGGCGATGTAGGTTCCTGCAGCCGTAGTATTCCAAATATTTGCGGAGTTAATCGCACTCACACTATTCACGGTGTGGGAAACCATATTTCCTACGGCTGAACCTGCAATGTCAAAATCACAATTAAATAGCCCTTTGCCGAATACCTGAGCAAAGATGCTACCTCCTGTATCGTCGATAGAGGTTCTGCTTAGAGGATGTCCTCCAAAGTACTTATTGTAATCTGAATAAGTTTCTTGTATCCCTCTACCAAAGTTAAAGTTAATATAATCCTCATAGGAATTAAGAACGAGTCCATCGGCAATTGCAGAATTGGCAAGACTTTGGAGTTGATTCTTCCAGTCCACATTTGTTAGATAGCTAGAGGAATCAAAATCAGTCTCCTGCGCTGCGTAATCTAAAGCCTTTTGTTCAAACAATTGATGCATCGTATTGTAAATTAAAGGTAATTGATCTCGATCCACATAACGATCAGTTGAACTAGGAGACGAAAAGTAATTCGAGCGCAAACCGCTGGTTCCTCGGAAAGGGAACGTGTCTTTAGAGGTGACTCCTGAGAATACATGCTCAGACTCTAAGTTCTCACAGATATTCCATACACCTGAAGGCGTTGCTGCATCAACGACAGGGAAGAATTGTCCCGCTGAAGGCACATAGCCTAGCGTAAGCTCTCCCATGGAAGAAGGCATAGAGTTCTCCAACACAGAGGGATCGTAGGTCACAGGCCCATTGAAGCCTGTCCTGTCGTAGTAGCCCTCCTTCGGGAGAAGGTATCGCAGGTTACGCCTGCGTAAGGCTCGTCTTCCTACATTGTTGAGGGGAGCAGCGGTCGTGGAATCTAATAAATTGTCGGTAATTTTATCGACATCCGCTCGTTTGAAAGTATTCAGCCCTCCTCTTCCATTGGAAGTTCCTGGAGCAACAGAGCCCATCTTTACTCCACTATACTCAAAGTTTCCAAGAATAGAAGCAGAAGCATAAGACACTCTTGTTCCATCTTCATCAAAACCTAAGTAAGTCCAATTCGTGCTAGATGCTGCCCAAGAATCACTAGCCTCCGCATTTAGATTAACCCTAGGTATTGTATGTGCGGGAGAGAACTCTCTAGTTATTCTACTGGCTTCGTATAGTGCATTTTTTCCGTCTGCTTCTAGAGTATCTTGTGAAAAATCAAAATCACTACTACTAAAATCCACAAATATATGAGAAGACTTTCCGTTCCATAAATCGAGAAGGTTCTTTTCATAGTTAGAGATGTCCAACATAACATTGTCGAAGTTAGGGGGAACCTGCACACTGCTAAAGAACATTAGCATCTCATTGAGAGATCCTAAATTGGTGTCGGTGTTGATCCCTGAACTAAGTACGTAGCTTTGGAAATCTGATACAAACGATTTCTTTACTTGATAACAGGTAAGTTGCTCTGCTAAAAGCTCTAGAAGAGGAACAGATAGATTGCTATCCCTATAATATTTTACTTCTTCAAAGGGAGGTAAAGGATAATTCATTTTATCCCTATAGTTAAAAGTGAATTCTAAATCTCCCGTAGCTGAAAGGAATAAAGGAGCCTCTCCTAAAGCATAGTTGGGGTGTTCTAGCCCCTGCATGTAAACGCCCGATCCTAAAGGCCCCAAAGAGATGGCTGAGTCCCAAGCTATTTTGTGACCACCCCTATATGCCTCTCTCCGTGCAGTCTGATACCCTGGCTCCGTTATAATATGTGCATGGAAAGGCTTCATGCGAGGTTCGCCTATTATGGTGTACACTGATGACACTTGCCCCCTTTCATCTATATTTATAAGATGAGGTACAGGAAAACGCTCACCTCCAAATATGAAATTATGGGGAAATGCTTTATATAATTGAAGTAGAATATCATCTACTACCATGTGTATATTAGCCTCTAGACTACTAGTGTTATATGCAGTCAATCCTGCCTGCTGGGCTAAACCAAAAGACCAAGTATTCAAGTTTCTAAATAATGGAGATTCGGTCCCCAATGCATACCAAATCATATATGGAAGATAGGATTCCCAAAGTTCACTAGTAGCTGCGGAAACATCAAGGACGCTATCGGTGACAAGTAGATTGAGAGCCGCTTGGATAGATTCCATCGTCCCTGATTTTTTATAGAGATCCACGGACTGTCTAAGTTGGTGTCTCCATGCGTCTGCGGAATTTCCTCGGAGCTTCCATCCGATCAATTGGGCGATATACTGTAGATTTTCATCTTTAGAGTTTTCTATATCGTAAATGAGTCCGAGGTTGTCTACTTCATTAGAAATATCAGCGAACTCAAATCCTAATAAATTAGAGAACTTACGGAAAGGGCCTTTAGATGTTCTATCTGATAATTGGATAGAAGCATCCATGTAATTATCGAATGCATCTTTTACAGTATAGTCTTGCTTGTCAATAAACAAAGGAGAGTAAATAACGTCCACCAAAGTCTGTAATTTACTCAACTTTTGAGTACCACTTGTGTATGTGGGAAGAGGGCCTGCACTCGTTTCGGTTCTACCGTCCGTGATTCCAGAAACAAACGTAGCTGGAATAAGGTCTAACGATCTAAAGGTAGAACAAGTTTGATAGTTTCTCCAAATATATTCTACAAACCCTTTTACTCCGTCAATAGTTTCTAAGCTGTTTCCTGTGTACAGCGTGTTAAGAGAACTAAGAACGTAGCTAGATGGAGAATAATCCAGTCCACCATCTGCGGAAGTATTCAAAAAGTAGAACCACCCCAAAGCATCTACGAGATAGTTGTGTATGCTGCTGGGATCAGTGCTCCCGTTTAACGCTGACAGAATGCCGATGCTGTGCGAAGGACTTCCAGTAGAGGCTTTTTGTTGCGCGGGAATGAGGTTGGGAAGTAATGTGCCTGAAAGATAATTATTAAAGTCTCCGCTTGTATTGTAGTCAGAAAAAGAAGTGCCTAAAGGTAATAGAATTTTATGCTCTAATATATAAGGATTAACTCTTGTTAGATTATTCTGTTTAACAAAGTATTGGGATATTCCTGAGATATTCCCTAGGCTTGATGTTTGGGAATTTGATACGCCTGAGATAGAGAGAACATCAGAGATGTTGGCTGCTGCACGGATATTCGAATTGATTACTAAAGATAGGGGGTTAACCTCTGTACCGCTAAGGGCCAAATCCTCTTGTTGGTATACTTTTGGAGTGATTAGTTCTACAGCGTCTACATAATTACTTTTGTAGTACTTTCTCGGGTTGGGGGAGTACCTATTATCTTGCATCAGTCTAGTAATTCAACATTAATGGTAAGATTATTTAGTTGAATAATCTCATTGAAATCTACATGAACATCATTTCCTAAGTTATCTATAGTGGAAAACCTTACTTGAGGAACTTCAAAAATAGATCTATTTAAGTCTGCTACAACTAGAGTCTCTCCAAACTCCGTATTATCTACATTCATATAATCAAGAATCTCTCCTCTAACTTGATTAATAATCTGCTCTTGATTTTTTCTTTCCTCACGATCAATTCTAATAGTAGTAACCAGATCTAAGGTTCTAATCAAACCATCCACAATAACTACATCATCTGTTGCCATCTTCTTTTTGTCGATTGCTGTTAACAATTGAGTCTTGAAGTTAGTAGTAGCTCTTTGTAGTTGGAAATCAGAGGCGTTTTCAAGAATATAGATATCAATAATATTAGCAGAGGCATAAGCTTTTCTAGTAGCAGCAGTTGCTTTTCCTATAGTTCCAAAATCACTAATAAAAGTATTAGCAAAAGTAGAGTAATCTTCTAAAGTTACTAATCTATCTTGTCTTCTAAAAGTGAGAGGAGCATACTTCTTTGCGTGAGCAAGAGTTTCAGAATTTGATCCTCCCGTTGCTACTGAGGTATTGGTAATTGCGGCAGGCCCCTTGTCGCTATTTATGGTATTGTTGATGGATTCCTTAATAATGTTTCCTCTAGTTCCTCCTCCTACTCGATAAGTAATAAAATACGAAGCTGTGTCATCAGGGGAGACACCTACACTACCATCCCCAAACACTACAGTCGCCGCAAAGTTTTCATCGTATACGGTCTCGAAAATTCTATCCGTTGTTCCTGAAGCAAAAAATACATTAGGAACTTCCTTATACGCACCATTCGCATTAGAAGTAGGTGCTGTAACAAATACCTCTACGCTTCCGTCCACAACTGGGCTTTGGGAGAGCTTAATTGATTTAATCGCCTCACTAGCGGCAAATTCACCGCTATCCGTTACTAAAGCACCCTCTTGAATAACTAAGTTGTTGTAGACATCCAAATTAGCTCCCTCGGCTTCCGAAGAATTAAGAGTAATCTGTCCATTAGTATTAGCGATATCTACTAAACCATTAACAACTTTGTATAATGTAAAGGTGAGTGCCCCTCCATCTTCAGGGGAGGTAGTCTCAATTGTTCTTTGAGAGGGACCAATAACGGTATCTCCGCTCATAGGAACTGTTTTATTGAAGTTTAACTGAGCATCAGCAGCAGCAGATAGTGGACCTCTTAACCTTACCCCAATTAATTGAAGTAACTTAATAATGCTTCCTCTCTGTGTAGCTGTAGCAAAAAAGTTTTCGTTAGCTAACATGTCAGCTTTCATTGACATAACAGATCCCATATAAGCTACAAGCTCAATAAACATCATTCCCAAATCCGATTCAACAAAGTACTGATACTCTAAAGGATATACTGCTTTAGCGTAATCAATTAGAGAATTTCTTAGAGAAACAAAGTCCGTAGCGGCGAAGTTTATGAGGCTCGTCCGCTTGTTCTCAGGTATCTCAGCCAGCTTCATAAAGTCTGAGTTTATAGTTCCAGAAAAGTTCATGATAAATTTACCTCTACTTCAAATACTTCCAAGTCTCCGCTTGCTAGTTCCAAATCTAAAGCAATCTTTAACGAATTGCCTCCTGAAGGACCCACATCCCCCAAAGGAATAACTTTAATTTTTGTTATATTAGCTCCTACAATGTACTTATAGAAGGAGCTAACTATTTCTCGCTGTATGGCCTCAAAGGTAAGCTCATCAAGGGGCTGAAAAAGAAATCTTCTCAGGTTAGTTCCGTACCCTGGCAGCATAACCCTCTCTCCCCTATCAGTAAGCAATAGCTGTTTGACGGCATCCTTAATCATATCTACCCCTGAATTCTTGGAAAAGAACCCTCCTGTAGCTTTTCTAGCCCCTAAAGGAAACTTAAGACCATAAAGGTGGCTTCTTTGGGACGTAGCGACCTGTTCCATATACCGAGGAACTGTTCTGCCATACACACTTGTTGTTTGATTAGAAGCCATTATATCCTAATTTTTTTGAAGAAGCCCTGTTGAGCTTTGTAATTACTAGTTACTTCCTTACTATCTAGGGGCCGAGAGTAAAACTTTAAACTTCCTATATGTCCACGCAATCCACTAGTAATCCCTCCTCTATCTCCCCCAAGGAAGTTACCGTGTTGATACATACCATCAGTATACCCACCCCCAACAATCCATGGAGTATAGAAAGTATTTAGTCGAGGACCCGATTTTAGAGTAGTGGGACCATCAACAGTGGTGGACGAATACTCAAAACTGTTATTCTTCTTAAAGGAGGGGAGATTAATAGTTTTTGTTGGATCAACTCCAAACACCTCAGATATCGAAGAAGTAGCAATAGAATTTCCATCGGCGTAAAACCTTATTTCATCATTGGGAGGATCCACCGCAACATCAATTAACACGAACTGAGATGAAACATTCCCAATAGCCTGATTGGAAAGATCCACTTTCATACTGTAAAAAGATGTGGAGGTTTGGCAATGCACGTTATTGATGAAAGACGCTGATGAGCTATCTCTCGCTTGAGTAGGGGCAATAAAGAAACTCAAGGATGACACAGGATCGTTGTCGTAATTGGAATTACTGTATCCCTGCCCTGGCTGGGTAATACGTCTGTCTCTTGTAAACCCACAAACCATGCCTCTCACGAATGTATCTCCTTGAAGATTTTCTAAATAGTCTAAATCCTTGAGATTCCCTAAATAATCTAGCGGTGTATTGGGTGTCTGATTCCCTACGTTCTCACAACTAATGAGTGCTTTAGTTAACGAGGAGGCAGTAGAACTAAGCCACCCCACCTCTCCATCTCTAATGTTAGGTACATGTGCCCAACATTCCATGGTAAATCCACTTGGCGAATAAGTTAGATCATTGAACTCTGAAGTAGCGGGGAGCTTGAAGTAAGAACCTAACGCTGACGCTGCTGCTGGATCAGTAGACTTATTCTCTACAATACCTTCCAGATAAGGAATACCTAATCCTGAAAAGAAAACCTCCGTTTTTGAGGGTCCAACCAGTTGACCGTTATTGTACATATCATGTGTAGCGCAGTTTGTAGTCGGAAAGTCTATAGAGGAGGGAAGCTCTAAGGTTGTCTCTAAGAAATTATAAATAGCAAACAGACCATGAGTTGTAATTTGATCGGTTAAAGATAGAACTGTTCCTGATAGGGTTCCTGAAGGAGAGTAAAGGATAGAGCCTTTCCCAATTGTCGGTACGTTTAAATGCCCTACATCCATGGATTCAGGTCTAGCAGCAGCAGACACAAACTTGGGCTGCAGAGGGAGGACGATACCAGCGACCTCGGCTTGATGAAAAACCAAGGCTTTCTGTTTTTCTAGATCTACTCCCAAATTATAGCTTTCGAGGTAAGAGAAATCATTAATAGGGACTTCTCCAGGAAGGAAAGCAGGATCATCGGTTTCTCCGTATATTTGAGGAGCTTTGACGGACACCTCAATCTGCTTCTTTCTTCGATTAATTTTACTATTATGAAGTGCTATATCCGAAATAATGAGTTGTCGTTGATTTTTTGTTACTGAGGAATCTTCGCCAAACTCCCCGATGTACCGTTGCAAATCTCCTGAAAGATCATAAACATGCTTATCCCTTTGTTGGAGAAGTGTAGCCAGGAAGTGGTCCGCATCGTAGTAGCTCTGTAGGGATAAGCTATCGTCTACTAAATTTAAATCAAAAATGTTATCGGTGTACTTGTTTAGACTCTCCAAAGAAATAGCCTGACCTTTACCTCCTAAGTTCGGATCATAATCATACTTCCAGGCATCCCCAACGGGAACAATCCCTGAAATAGCCAAGTAAACAGGATCTAACCCCCCAGACTGGGAATCGTAATAAAGACCATCACTAGTAAGAACGTAATGACCCGATTCCGAGATAGGAGGGCCGTAGGTGAGACGAAAAACATCTTCCTCATCGTCCAAACCAGGATCCACAGCAGGGCATCTAGTGAATGTAGTGTTGTCTAAGAAGGTATCAAGCTCAGAAGAGTCCAGGAAGCACGGTTCCAAGGAAGGATCATTTTCTCTTGCTGCTAAAATCCCATCAATAGTCTTAATCTGAGCATCGGCTGCATTTATAAAATCCACAGTTCTCTGTAATTTAGCCTTATCGGCTGAATAAGTCTCGTTCATAAGGTTTTCTTGTTCCTCTGGAGACAATGCTGCTTTTTGGTCTGCCGAGTTACCTGCTTGATAGGACTCTATTTGCTTATATTTGTCTAAACAGTCGATAGCGCCCTCAACCTGATCTATAACTCCTGTGACGTTCTGGTATATTTGTGCTCCGTAAGAGGCAGCGTACTGTAGCGCACCTAATGCTCCTCCTAAGTTGCTTAATCCCTGGAGACCAAAATTATCAATATCATTCCACCCTAAGCCACCAAACTGTATAGTGCCTGATTCGGTGATAAAGGCTTTCAGCCCAGTATCCCGCATTAACTTAGAGAAGACTTCTTTCATCTTATCCTGAGCAGCAGCCTTGGCTTCTGCGATCTTTCCGCTCATAGGACCTAACACACTAGCAGGTAGCAAATTCATCGCAGACTGGCCTAAACTTAGCATACAGCTAGGAAGACCATAGGCCATTCCGATGGATTGGAAAACGCCAGTTCCCGTCTGCCCTTGTACTTTTGCAAATGTTTCTAAATCAAATGATCCCATAATGTCCTCTTAATATGTAGTAATTCCAAATCCTAAGTAAGCGTCTAAATTGACCCCAATATCAGGCAAAACGGGTGGGAGCGGAGCAGGAGGATTTAACTGAATTGTTTGCCCTTGTAGTGCTGTGTTCCCTAGGGCCTTAATATTAACACCACCTACTGTAGCTTCCATATTTATACTTGATCCCCTCATATTTATAGGACCAAGCGTATCTATCTCAATTCCCTCTACAGCAGAGATTTTAGCCTTTCCTGTGGTTATTATATTTACCCCACCTCCTACTCCTTGTGTAGAAATTTCGATTATAGGATTTACTGCTTTAGAATTAATATTCTTTACGAATATCTTTCCTTCAAAACCTTTAGTAAAGATGTTAACATCTTTCCACTTACTTTGGATATTAACATTCCCTACTGGGTCCAGAGGTGTGCTCATGAGTCCAGTAGAATTGTTTAGCAGTTGCAGTTCTCCACCATCAATAACCACCACATCAGTTGAGGCATTATTGTTAATGTATTTTTGTGGTCCCTCTGTCTCTACCAAAACTGCTCTACTGGGGTCTGTTAAGTTTTGAGGGTTATCAGTAATCTTAATGCTAGTTCCATTTCCAGACTCAAGAACAATAGCATCTGTCAGAGGATTGTCATTTAAAGATATAGATTTCCCCACAGAAGATTGGACCTCTACTTTTTCATTCATCATGGAGGCATTTTTCTCTTCTATAATATGCATGCCTCCTCCCTGAGTTCCAGTCCACTGCATCCTCATTGGAACTCCCTTAGCACTTTTTAGTTTTGGGGACGCAACCTGGAGGGGCGTATTTTCAGCATTCTCCACTATTAGAGATCCTGTGGATTCTTTCGGAGGAGGGAGGAAGGTTGCTCCTAGATAATACCAAGAGTCTGATCCTGTGGGTTTACATACTAGAACTTGTACTCCTACTTCGGGGATTGCTATAAACGCTCCTGCTTCATTCGACGCATAAGGAGTTACATATATGACAGATCTAATCTGATTTGATTCAGCGGCAATTGTTGCTTGAAACATGCCTAAGTTAGTAGGGTCTACGGCACTCTGCACTTCAGCGAGCGATACTTGAGCAAAAAACTCTGGGTTAAACGACTCCATCACTATTCTCCGTAGTTGATACAGGTCCCCCGATCAAGGAGAACTCACTAGAGGCTTCTCCACTAGATGAAATCTTATGTTTAAATCCTATGATTTGATACATTCCACTTAAGAAACTGTTAAAAAAGTTTTGGTTTGGTCTCGTACCAGTTTTAACCACTGGAGGATCTTGAGCAAATAATAGGCAATTACTTAGCATTCCCTGACCCACAGTAGAAAGATGGAATAAAGGAACAGTTTTTAAAGTAACATTAAATGCTCTTCTTTGTACTTGGGTTAATAGTGTTGACATATAGGATACTGCATCTCCTGGTTTTTCTTGATCAATCTGTATCACTGGAGCATTACCCTCTAACTGCATTTGGGCTGCTATGACTGCAATTTGGGATGCTATAAGATCTAGACTATATGCTGGTTTAGCGCGAACACGTTTCATGGGAGTGGATAGCGCAACCGCAACTTTTTCCGCTTTAAGATTATAATCTTCAAATAAGCTCTGAGACACTCGTTTTTCTAATTCTTTAATCATTCTAAATTTATCATCCAGACCATTAGCGAAATCATTAGCAAATAAGTATGAGATTGCTTCTTCAACCGTTAAGACGGGCAGGGAGGCATGTGCTGAGGTTAATTGACCTTTTACCACTCCTGCTGCTCGTCTAGCTACGGATCTCTCTACACCTAGTCGTAAGGCTTGGTAATAAACTAAAGATGTATCTGATTTCAATTCAAGTACATTAGGATTTGAAGTGTTATACTTAAAGATAGGAAAGTTATTATTAGCTGCTTCAGTTTGTAATGCGTCTAATGTTAGTTCTTGTTTATCTTTTTCTAACCTACTTTTATCTAGACCAAACTCGTCTGGAGATTCATATAAATTTCCAAAAGGAGTTTTTGTAAGAGAGGAAATTTTAGACAGTATTTCTGCCCTGGCTGTTTCCTGATACGCTTTATTTAAGATAGAGCGATCCATAGGACCCAAAACATTTGTTCCTGCGAAGGAAACAAAAGCATTCACACGGGAGAAGCGAGCTTCCTCTCTCTGAGTCTTTAATAATCTTAGCTCCTCGCTAAGTGCTACTGCCTCTGGATCGACTGTGAGGGAAGAAATGTCGAACTGACGATCCAGATATCCTTCCTGTATATTTATTTGCCTCTCTAGGTTAGTAAATAGATCATCAGCGTTTCTGATTTCTGGAATATCTAAAGGATTCTCTGGAGCTTCCACTAAATCTTTAGTGGCATATAAATAGCTTTTAATAATACCGAGATCACCAAAAATGATAGCTTCTCCATTCTTCTGAAATCTTTGGTGAGTATTCCCAGCAAAAGTTCTATGCTTTGCATGTAAAGGGATATCTCCCCAAAGTCTCAACCACTTGTCGTTGTTCTCGGTAAAAGTAACAATATTCAGGGGATATCTGCCCATCATTGCTGCTGATAATTTATCAATAACAGCCTTAAGCGTTTCTCGGTGATCAGGAAGAAGCTTAGGGGATCTTGTGCTTAGTCCAACAGAGAAAGTATGCTCTTTCAAGAAGACATCAAATGCATCAGCAGGTTTGCGAATCTCTGCGAGCCTAACACCCTTATCGAAGGGAATGCTGGGGACACTGAGGGGGGAGGGTACCGAAGGATCGAGGGGCAAATACTTCGCCTTAACGGAAAGCCCCAAGCCTTCTAGGACGGTTCTTACAGCGTGAATAAACTCAAAAGATCTGACAGCCTCGAAACTAGCCCCTGTCATCGCGAAGGTCGAGGGCGTTTTCTTATTTTGTTGCTCAATGAAATCAAGGAGCAGTAGATTTAAATTGGGTAATAAAACAATTACATTTTTATTCCCCGTAGCTTTACTAATATAGTCTTTTAGGCAGTCTACAATCATATCATGATAGTTAATGCCTCCCAGGGCTGCGTCTACCTGGGAAGTCTTAAAGAACTCCTTTTGGGCTGTAGCATTATTAGATGATGATTTGTTATAAGATTCCGTAATCTCCTTTTGCATTTTCTGCGTGTCTTCTAAGTAAGGAACAACATGATATATTTCGTCAAATCCACCCCCTACTGATGACCTTTTTACAGGGCGCGGATCCACTCCAAGATTTAACTGATCACTCTCTCCAGTGGTCATGGTGTATAGCCCATTCAGATGTAAGTTTACATCATTCCCTGTTGCTGTTCTGTTATCTCTTGGAAGCAGACCTTGTGGTGTTGGAGTGAGTTTAAGGGTGATAACTTTCCCTTTTGATCCTTCTATAGATGCGCCTTGGAGAAACATCTTATACGGTCCTGCCCAGGCATCCGTGTTAAATCCGCTTCCATATGCAAGATATAAATGCTTGTTACCATACTCAGCTATATATCTCTTCAGGAATTCATCTCTAACCCCCTGTTCCCGTGATATTTTTGCTTCCTTACTGGATGGTGTTGTAATTGGAGAGAATAATCCCGTATCTGGCGCAGGCTTAAACCCTGCTATGTTTTCTGCAAATCCTTTAGTAAAAAATCTACCCTCAAACTCATTTTCTGGGTCTAAAAACTTTAGTGTCGCTGTATGCTGTCCTCCCCCAAGTCCAAAACTATACTCAAAGGAAATAAAATTAGGATTGCTCTCTTTGTTAAACAACAAAAGATCGCCACTTTCCTCTAGTTTTTTTATAAGACTCTTAGTGCTGCCTCCCGATTCAAATAAAGATCTTATTGAATCAGCAGAAAAGCTAACAATCACATTTGCCGTAGGGATATTCATTACAGTTGAGGAATTAAAATCCTATCATTGGTTTTAAAGCCCTCAAAAGGGTCATTAATTCCATTAACGTACATTAACAACCACCAATTTTTAGGGCTACCGTAAAAAACATTAGAAATCAAATCGGGTCGATGCTCATATCCCGCAGGTACATACCCCACTTCGTAAACATAGGCATCTTTTAGATTCTTTGACAGAGAATCAAACTGAGGGGTGTTGAGAATAGTAGTGGTAACTACTTTCCTATGGGGGACTTCATTCACGCCTAACGTATAAGGGCCGCTTTTGGTATACGAGGTCATTACGCTATTCTACCCCCCGATCCAGGATCGCCGCTTCTTGTTGGCTTCGTTATAACGGCTTCCCATCCAGCTAAATTATCACGAAGTCTGGAGTTCTCTGCCATGCCATCAAATACTCCAAAGTTTCCTGTTCTGTTTTCTTCTAACTTCATGGTTATCTTAATCTGTCTGGGTAATAAGGTCTTTACGTCGAAACCTGCGGCATCATTATAAGACAACGAATAGTCTCTACAAATACAAGGAACATCTTCATACAAAATTCCATGCGTCAACCTTATTATAGGAGGACCGTATAGCGGGTTTTGGGAATTGTTGATTACGCTAGACCTAATAATGTTAACCCAATAAATAATAACATCAATAGCTTTTAATTTATCCGTAGTTTCAAAATCCGCAGGAGGGGGAGATGTGATAGAAGTTGCTACTTGATCTGATTTATTAACTATAGCGTGGTGTCGCTGGTAATCGCCAAGCATTCCTGTCCCTATCCCATATTCTCTTCCAATTGTAGCACCCACTGAATCATATGAATTAAGCCCTCTCTGCATAAACTCGCTGTTAAGGACCTGTTCGGCAGAGCTTCGCACATTACTTAGAACTTTGTACTGACTTGCCAACCGAGCAGCAGGGCTCTCTGATGTATTTTGTGTCTCACTATAGTCAAATCTAGCTCGTTCACTATCTTGGCTGAACTGTCCTCTCAGTATGGGAACATATCTTTCAATGTAAATATTCCCGCTATCTAGAATATGATCCAGAGTCATGTTAAACTCCACAGAGATTTGTCTGGAGTCGGCTCCAAGATAGCTGTACATATTACTAGAACGCGAAATGGTTTGGTACGACTGGTATCTTGCTTTCTTTCTCTCAGTAATCCTAGGATTTTCAAAGAAGGGGAGAGCAACTACAAAATAGTCTTCACCTTCAGCAGGGTTTGGAAAGAAGAATTGAAGTTTCGATCTTTCAGGTAATGCTCTATCTATGATATGTCTACTTCCCATAATAAGTTTTCCTCACAATTTTAATACACATTAGAAACCAAAATTTGGTTCCACAGAACCAAGTCCTCCTCTTCCTTGTTGAGCTAACATAGCAGTCAAGATATTGTTAGTCTCTTCTAGCTGATCCTGTGGAGTGGTTCCTAGAATAGATCCCATTAAGGCTTGCATATGCATTGCCGTGGTTGTGAGGTAAGCATCAGCGGTGTCCCCAAAAGGATCGAGTGTTTTTTCGTTCATCTCTTTAACATTATCGCGTATGTCTGCTTGAATATCCTGATCTTTCTCCGCAGTGGATAGTAAATCTTTTAATGGATCTACTAGATGCTGCAAACTAACGTGTTCAGTCGTACCTAATTGAACCGTTGTTGCTCGGGCAACTGCGGAATCAATCAAGTCCTGGTTATACTTCGACTTCGCCATCATGCCCATGCCGATCATGGGGTTGTCATATAGTTTTCTTTCTGCTGGAGATAAAAATTCTTTTTCATCCATAAAGCCTCCGACAACCCAAAGTCGGTTTAGTTTAACAATAAAATTCATCAAACCAGCCTGAATTTTTGGTAAAGTAGTATTAGTGAGGTCTATAAACCAATTAATAACAGCTTCTAGTCCATTAGTAAAGCTTATAGATGTATTTACTAGCATATCAGCAAACCCAATAACAGATTTCTCACTAAAATCAAGCTTCTTGATCCATTTAGCTAAAGCATCGGCAAACCTTTCTCCAATACCGCTTAATACTTCACTGATCTTTTTAATAGCAGGGTAGAAATCAGTCTGAAGCACTCTTTGAAGAGGAACAAGCATACTAGCACGAATAGTTTCAATGGTATCTGCAAAGTCCATCGTTGCTTCTTCATTTTTAATGCGCTTTTCAAGCTGATTATTGATTGCAGCCATTGCTGCGGCATTTTCACCAAATACGCTGGTTGCGATTCCAATAGAAGCAAAGAAATCCCCCGAAACAAAGTTTGTAATGTTCCCTCCAGCAGTCCTGATCGCACCTACAAGGATTTCCTCAGCCGATTTTGCATCTTTTGCTGCTGCTAAACGCTCCCTTACTCCTGCGATACCCAAACGAGCGAGATTGGCCTCTGTTTTGAGGCTGGGATCAAGGATCATTTTCATTACAGAGGTTACTTCTCCTGCCATTGCTGGCATTCTAGCGGTTAAACTAGCCATGGCTTCTGTAACCTGTGTTCCCATCCCTGCAAGCTGCTGTGTTGGGAAAGTGTCTTTCAATGCATCTACCGCATTCACTAGTTTATCTGTGCTTACACTATAAGTTCCAGCGGTTTCAATTAATTTATTACTTAACTCGTTAATATCATCATTACTAACATTTAAAGTCTGTGATAAGGTTGCCATTGCGTTGGCAGTATTTGCAAAGGAGGTTCCTGTAAGCTGCTGTTGGTTTATAAGCTTCGTTACCCCAGTAATATTCCCTTGTAATCCTGCTTGGAGACCTGCCATGGCTGCTCCTATTCGTTGATCTAGGGATCCCCTAAGGCCCTCCATCGCAGGTGTAATCTCAGCATTTGTCTGGTCAAAGGTTTTACCTAGAGCTAGAGAGGCTTTCTGTAGCTTGTCACCAGCCGCTTCAATAGATTTTCTAAGACTATTGAGGGCATCGAACATGCCCATTCCCACCCCTCCTATTGTGTCTAGTACCATATGTTATCCTCTGCTTCGCAAATATCTTACAATTGCTTGACCTTTGTTAATCTTTCGAAGTGGTCCATAAATCTTCGACAAGATATACGTTCGGTAGTTCTCAGGAGGTAGCTCCTTATTCTTATATAGATCAACTAACGATCCTGGTGAGTATTCTCCTGGCAAAGGGACCTTTATGCCTGTAAGAAGCTCATTACCAGTCTTAGCATCTTTGGTAATCGGCTCCAAAAGCAGGAAGAGTCTTTCTTCCCTAGATCCCACACCTACTCCAAGTTTATATCTAAAAAATATAAAATCCCCTGCTGTAGCGCAAGAGTGCGACTTGGGGACCATATTAACGTCCTCATTGGGGTCTATCGCTGTCTGTAGAAAAAAATTATTGATTTGTTTTGAATATCTTACCATCGGTCCTTATTATATATAAATTAACATTGATTAATATGAACAATAGCACCTTAGATATAGACATAATTGATTTTCTGGACTTGATAAATGAGACACTTAGTTATTCATTCGTAGAACGATGGAGACATAAGTACTCTGAAAAGTTTATTAAGCACTTTCAAATCAAGGTTCTCGAATCAATGAATAAGCAAAAGCCTATCAAGATAGAAATGCTATACAACTATCTAACTAAGAAGT
>Ga0209756_1001728_pt1 | contig 19811 bp, 17 predicted proteins | sample ETNvirenome_6_85_FD_184071 | JGI IMG/M metagenome (GOLD analysis project Ga0209756, IMG submission 184071) | Marine viral communities from the Pacific Ocean - ETNP_6_85 (SPAdes) (version 3) | ecosystem: Environmental > Aquatic > Marine > Oceanic | place: Pacific Ocean | collected 2013-06-19
CTATTTTCATTTTAATATCCTTTTTTTTGAAAATGAGGCACCTGTAAACCCGTGCCTCCCTGCGGTGGCGTTTTTAAGACGCCAAAAGCTCTTCAAAAGCCTTGTCGACAGCGCTAGCTGGCGCGCCACTGTCGTACTTGGTCGACTCGCGGGAAACTTCCTCGGCGTCTTCCTCGTTCAAGAGGAACTCGTCGAGCATCGCCTGAACTTCGGTGGCCGTCTTTCTCGCCCCCTCGAAGACAGAATCCGCATCAGGAATACTATCCAGCATTGCGCTGATCTTGTTGTCGTCCTTATCCAGCTTGGACGGGCGCCGGCGGGGCGTAATGGTTGTCTGCGGAAACTGCGCGCCGGCGGGCTTACCGTAGTTGATTACTAAGTCTGTCCCCTCGTTGACATCAGTAATGTCGCCATACTCGGGATTAAGAACAAGGTTCAAAAGCTCCTTGTAAGCCATCTTACCGTATCCCCAAAGGCGTACGCCTTGGTCCTCTTCACCTCGGACAACAACCGGGGAGAAGAAGCGTTGTCGTGCAGACAAGTTCTTCGCCATCTTGATGCTGTCTTCGCTCCCTTCCTTGTAGAGTTGGCGCACGAAGTCGTCAAGAGGGTCGGCCTCTCCAAAATTCTTCTTCGGACTAAGGAAACCCGGATTCTTGCCCAGGTTATAGTGGAACCAGTACTCCTTGAATGGGTCGCCATCGGATGATGGAATAATGCGAATAACGGTTTCTCCGTCTTCCGGCTTCCAAAATGCCGTCTTTCCGCCGCGATGTTCGATGGCGTCGCGCTTCGCCTTCATTTTTGATAAATCTAAAGCCATTTTAAAATCTCCTTTTTGCATTTAGCTATAGTACGATCAGTTGATCTTCTAATCGTCTCATGTGAATACATAATAGACACAATAAACCAAAAGTTAAGATATATTTTCGCTTTGTATCATAGAAGCGAAATGTGTAGAATACACATAATTATGAGCGTACTCTGTTGGGAATATCGCGAAAGAAGCGTTGGTATTCTCGCCGGATTGCTCCTTCACAAAGGATCTTACCTTCTGCAGCAAATCCTTTTCTTTATTTATGGTTTCATCATTAAGACCAAAGTAATACCTCTTAAATCTGGTTTTTTCCAAATCGTAAAAACGCTTCTCATTAAGTGTCTCATAGTTTATAACGCCCAAGGTCGCGATTTTGCTAGTTAACCCAAGCGCTGAAAAAGTGCTCAATAGGGGTTCTGTTTTTTCGTAAACATTAAACATATTGTATGTACTAAAAATAATCTTATTAATGTCTTCCCAATAGTCTTTGATTGAGATGGACTCCAAGATAGTCTCAATATTCTTGTTGTCCACAACAAACATACGATCAAATAAGTTTGATCTAGCATATTGCTGTAATACTCCGAAAGTCAGTCGGTCTCTCATGATGGCGGCGTTGCCGACCGAATCAGGGTCGGGCTTAATATAGAGTATTGTTACGTCTTTTTCCTCTTTTATTTGGTCGAGCAATCTTAAGACCAAGCCAGAGATCTTTCCAGACCCAGAGAGAATCACTGTTATCTCCCCCTTGCAACCCTTTAATTTCACATTTTTATAGTTTTTTTCATATTCTTCATGTGAGGGCTGCTCCTTCACCTTAATAAAATTTTTATACCCATCGTCTTCCGTGTCGATGCAGAAGACCTTATATTGAGGCAGCGAGCAAAACAAATTAGCAATCTTACATCCAGCTTCGCCGATTCCAACTATATTCATAAAACTTTCCTCATTTGTCCAAAATCCTTGCCGATGCTTAAATTGGTTTTTAGCTTACCAAATCTAGATTGTGAAAATTCATCAACTAGATCGTTTATAATATTTTTTTCGCCCAAGCAAAGGTCAATCACTAGGCTATCATGTATACAAAAACAAACAGAAGACTTCCTTTCCTTGAGAATCTTGTTAATTTTAATTGCCGACGTTAAAAACATATCACTGGTTGTACTTTGTACAAGATAACTAACAACCTTGTCCTCCGGCGAGGAAATCTTACGCCCGAAGGGTGTATGAATTATACCATCCACGTAATATTTGTTAAAAAGTAAATCGCGGTTTAAATACTCATTAAGCTTTTTGTTTTTAGCCTTAGGGTTATAAAGCCAAGAAAACACTTTCTTTTTCGATGTTTCTCGACCATACTTATTCTTAAATATATTTGTATTAATCCAGTCGTGGACGTCTGTTTCTGGCTGTTCCTGGTCTAACAAGCCGAACAACACTCGCAACTCGGCAGCGTTATAGTCCAACTCAACAAAACAATCGTTCTGGGGTTTGATCGCCGATCTTAATTCTTTATTTAAGGTCAAAATAGGAAAACTCCGCGTCTCGGTTGTTAGGCGACCGGTTACGGTTCTCCACTGATTATATACAATTTTGTTATTGCAGTCCCTTATCTTATTGATTCCGTTTCTAACCTTATTGTCGGACATTTTAAGATTATTTAAATCAATATTTAATGGTCGGGACTTTATGTCTGTCAAAAACAAACTTAAATCGTGTAGAAAGTCGTAGTTTACAGGCCTCGTATATTCGTTGAAGGCATGCTCAGTAATTTTATTTTTTAACTCGAAAAATTCCAATAAAAATTTTTTTGGGACCAGATCATAAAAACATATGTCATCTAGATCGATCTTGGCCGTGGCAAAAGAATCAAAAAATGACTTCGCCTTGTCGCTTAAGTGGCGCCAGTGGCCTTTCAGTGCCTCTGGGCATGCCTCGTCTAGGGTTGCGCCCAAGCTTCTCACACTGGCGTATTCTACGGCCGCTCCTACGAAGTGTTCCGAAGGCGCCCAAGTTCGCGAGAGGCCCTTCGGGTCGGTAATGAGCTTGTGTATGTCTCCGTTGAGATATATACCAGCGCACTCTTTCTTATTGTCTAAAACTTGAAATATCAAGCTGCCCTCATTTCGTGTTTTTTGTGCCTGTCAAGGAATAGCTTGTCAACGTAGGATTTTCGCCCTTCAGTTTAGCCTGTATCGCAGTTTTTCGATATATATCGTCTGGTTGACCATGCCAATACTTACCTTTCACGTTAAATGTAGTACCCGCGAAGCCCTTTGTCAAGTCGCTTATAAATTTTTCGGCGGCCTCGTGGCCTAGAGTGCGCAAATTATCAATCAATTTTTTAGAAAAGAAATAAAAATTTTGAATATCATGATTTTTCCGAGCTTCAACAAACCGCAGTTTCAAAAGTATTTTATACCAGTACTCATCAGAGTTGCCATTAAAATATAGATCCTCCGACGTCACATCGGCAAATTCCGGCGGAGGTTGGCGAGGGAGGCGCCTAGAAACGTTTTTGTTCCCCTGGCATCTGGAGCTGGTGTTTTTATATTGTTCTATCACCTCCCTCGTGGGAAATTGTCTATAAAACGAATCATAAAGAATGAAGAGGACTTTTTTAATATTTTCCAGCTCGCCACTAAGAGCATTTTGATAATATTTTTCGAACACGTCGTCGTACGTAACGTTATACTTCGACATATAGCGCTGGGCGCCCGTAGGATCGCCCTCCGACGCGGGCTTGCCAGAGGCTATATTGAAAATTAGGCGCCATGGAGCGTTCTTATCGACCATAAACCCGTATTTCTTCACGTGTTTTACGAAAAATGCAAAATATGGGTCGTTTACATACCTAATAACCCTCGCGTTATGAGCAATGCCGTGTGTTTCAGCAGCGTATTCTACCATGAGGCCGCTCGAAAAGGGAGAACAATGAATAGAAGACATAAAGCCCGTCTTTGTTAGTGGAAATTGTTGACACGTGGTCAGGCAGTAATCCAAAAACAGCTTAATAAACTCCCTATAGCCAGTTATGCTATCGCGCCGATGGCCTTCTACTAGATATTCGTTCATAAAATTATCATACAGCTTGTTTACATGCGCCTCGTACAATTTCATAGGGTTACCGTTTGTCCACGCACGGTGCACGCCAATATCGCGGGGGAACACCCCACTATTATAGTAACCGGCTGACGATAATCTCTTCAGGCTGAACTTTAAGTCCTGGAACGCGTCGGCGACAAAATTCACAGCAAAATTGGTGTGACCTGGCCCCTGCAGCTGCTTCAATTTGTTGTCCTTCAAATAAACAGAGTTGCAATTTTTGTCGATTCTGCCGTAAAACAGGTGTTCCCTTTCAAGGTCAAACATTTTGGCCTCGGATAAGTTTGGGTACAGATCGTATATTCTGCTTTTCGATGTAAAGATTGCTTCGGTTACATTAGGCGCCATCTTATCGCTTCCCCTGGGCTGTCTGTTGTCCGATAATCCTCGTTTCAAATCTCCCTGGAGACACCGTTGTCGAAATCACGTTAATATTGTGGTACCCACCCAAGTTCATCTGGTATGCCAACGAGCCTGCGTCAGCGGCGTCACCGAGGCCGGCAAGACTAGGATTAACATAATATTTCATTCCAGGTGCGAACAAAGTAGTGCCAAGTAAATTAAGAGTTGTATTGTAGGGAAACTTTAATTGCGCCAGGGAGTCTACCCCTTGGTTTCTTGCCTGTAAAGCTCTTAGTTCCGTGAGATCTTTTATCTGAACCCTTTTGAAGTCCATGGATTTTAACAGCCCCATATCTGATCCAATATTAAAATGATATATACCGTCCTTAAGGTCTTCAACTGGGTCTCCTCGACGATCGGTTATATCTTTGTTTGCCGTCATGTATATTAACATATAGTCGATAGAAGACTTCATGGCAGTTTCTGATGTATAAGTATACTCGGACATCTTATTAAGGTAATTCAGTTTAAAATCCGCACTGTTGACGTTCAATACTCTTTTAAGTGGTAATTGCTCCTTCAGGACTCCGGAAGTGCCGCAACTTTTTGTATCGGCGCTAAGTTTTGATTTTCCCGGAAGAGTTAAGGCAACAGTGTTGATGTGTGTCCTCGCCGCCTTATAATCTCTTGGCATGCCTGCTCCTAGGGCGGGCATAACAAGTTCTTTAACCATATTGTGTATGAATTGCCCAAGGTTCATAGAAATTCTACGTTTCCTGGTGATTTTTTTCATGAACCAGGCTCTAAAATAGTTGAAAGAAATTGGGAATTGGGCCAGGTTGATTATCTTCGTGGCGCCATGCTGGTCGACATATTCTAGGGGGCCCAACAAAATTCTCATGTTTTTGAGCGCGTAGTCCGGAGCCTTATTGTTGCTGTCTTTGGGATAGTAAGTCTCCTTTGGAAATATTGGCCATGCGAGGGGCGGATCGTCAAAGTCTAGGATGCCCAACCCAGCGTTTTTGCAGGCCAACTCAACTATATCACCCAAGTATACAAAATAAAATTCATGGGTGTTCCCACTGTGGCTTAGAATAGTTTGTCTGGCCTCATCTACTTTTGCCTGGCCTAGGCCTATTGAATTCGAGATTTCTTGGGCAACATCATTTTTAACTTTTGCATCTACTGTCTTTGTTTTATTGCATCTGCCTACCTTTATCTTTGGTTTCCCCTTGGGGACAGCCGTGGTTGCAGAATCGACGCATTCTTGTAGGCTGATTTGTTCTTGGTTCTCTTCGTCAATGCTTACGCCTGAACGATCATCAACAATTAAACAGTCAATACTATCTAAAATTTCCCCCTTGGGGGCGTTAAAGCAAAACAATCTTGTGCCAGGGCCTTTGCCGAAACTGTCGATATTGCCGTCAATCAACTGGTCAACGAAAGTTTTGTATATGTCGGCCTTAAACGCTCCAATTTGCTGCTGGATGCCCTTTATCAAAACATCTGTATTCTTTGCGTCCTTAAACAGTTTTAAATCCAGCGTCCGACCCGCGGCTTCCAGCATTTTCTTTACATGGGATAAAAGTGGGTTCTTCAACATCGCGTCAAGCTTTTTCTGAGCATCTGCTGTGTCATGCCTTTTCTTGTTTAATTCTCTATTCAGTGCTTGTATTTGAGATATTAATTTAAATACGTGCGACATATTGTGTTTGGCGTCTGCTTTTCTTGTTATTTTTAGTTTTCCGCCTTCTGATATGGTAAAGCTATTTTGGAAAACGTTCACCTGCGTTGAACCAATGGTTGTCTCGATGCGGCCTCTGTATTTTGCTGTCATGGTGACTCGGCCGTCTTCCGCGATGTCTAAGTTATAATCCGTCAAGGTAAGGGATATAATAACGTTTAGCTTTTCAATACTAGATATGGCCTTGATGTCTCCATCTGATAGATTTAAGCCATTCAGTTGTTCTTTGCTGGGTGCCGTGTAGCCTACCAACGCTTTGATCTCATAATGCTTAGGGTTATAGGTGTCGAAGTCGCCTAAATACCGGGCCGGGGGGTGAAGTATCAAGTCGACGTATCTTATGCCGCCTTTCTCCGGAGGAGGCTCACCCGGCGGTTGTGCGTTTAGGTCTTTGAGGCTTTTAAATTTTAATTTCAAGGTGCAACTTATGTTGTGTTCTACAATCCCATGTTTTCTGCCGTCCCACTCATATGAAAAGGATTCTATACCAACATTCCTGTATGTAGGCGTTGTGCTCTCATAGGCCATATAATCTTGCGCAGTGGCAGCTGTTTCAACGCCAAAGTTATCTGAAAACTTAAATTCGCGGTAACACGGAGAAGACAAAACCTTGGTTTTATCTGGGTCTGGCCGGCCGGCGTGGTCATAGAAAACTTGTTCATGCAGCACCTTATAGAGTCTAATCTTTGGCTGCATCAGGGATAATACTGATGTTTTCATTTTATAGAAAACGTCTAAATTATCAATTCCCCTGAGCTTGTTAATTAACTGGTGGCCTTTTCCGTTAACCTGCCTAAATGTCAGATAATTAAAAAGACCTGGTTTTGAATTATAGTAGGCGGTTGTTTTATCTATGTTTTTCGTTAATAAATGCTGTTCAAAGTTGTCAATTTCTAAATTTTTATTGGTGACCTTCTTTTTTTCGCGAAGAGGCTTGTCCGCATCGGCGTACGTGGGAGACTTGCGATCCTCGGCCTCTTTTTGGGCTGCAAATGTGGCCTCGGAATGATAAGCCGGATCCATTTGCAGGGGTCCCTCACCCATACGCACGGCGTCGTCGTATGTTGAGCCCAGGCCAATTTTAACAGTATTTGGATCATATTCCGCCATTTCTTAATACCCCAAATAAAATAATACAGTTTCCAGTGGGACCGGTACGTATATAATATCACCCAGGTTCACGTGAAACTCGGTTGGCTTTTGGTTATAAAGGGCGATAATCCACCATAATGTCGGGCTTGAATAATACTCATGCGCTAGTTTAAAATATCGATCTCCAGTTGACCAAATATGCGGTACCGTCTTAAAATTGGACATGTCGGAGGCCGAGGGGTGCTTAAAAGAAGGAGTGTCAAACTGAGATATTTGCTCCATTCCGCGCGTCTTTTTCACGAGCCTCTTATATCGTTCGTCCTCGTTTATAAAAACATTTTGATTTTTGTATCTCATATATATTATCCTCCTCCGTAGTGCTCAAGGCCTGATTGAGTTGTGTCGTGGAGCAGGACCTCTGATTGCAATTGTTCAATACTCCCCGGTGCCGGGTTGAGGCCGGCTGATGGAGCTGCATCAGCAAGAAAACCCTGCGGTGCACCGGTGCCGCCGGATGAGGGAATGCTGATGGACACGTCCTTAGTTAGCGGAAAATCGTAAGGGAAGCGGCCGGCGGTGGATCCTCCGCGCCACTGGCCAGTATTGTGGTCCCAACCAAGAGCGTGATCGTGCACTATGTCCAAGGTGCATCCGATCTTGATCTCCTTCGGGATTAAAATCTTTTTGCTGTCACTGAAAAACGTACCAAAGCCGCCCGATTTCAATAAAGATATACCCACTGCTGAGGCGCCCAGGGCTTCCCGTGGGCCGCCTTTGCCACTAAAGAACAGATCAGCGCTGTCGCTTAAATCAACTGAAATAAATCCTTCCTTGGTCGAGTGGGTGACCGTGACACTCTTTATTATACAGAGCGCGCCCTGGGAGTCATTTGTTGCAGAACAAATTAGATTGGCATATCTCACACGAAACAGTGGCGAGGCCGAAACGGAAGTGGCTGTGGTGGTGTCTTTAAACGACGGATAGAGTGACGCGAGAAACCAACTTAAGTTGTTCAAGTTGTTTAAACCACTAGTAACAGAACTAGAGGGCACGTGCCAATTGACTGTAACCGATCGTTGGTTTGATTTCCAGATGTGATAAGGGTCAGTACGCCCGAAAGGCTGTTCTGTACTATAACCCACTTTGAAGGTGTCAGTAATATTGTTGTCGATATACGCAACAAACTGAATCACGGGAGGATTTTTGATGTGCACCGGTATAATTTCTAATATAGTGCCAGACTCTGCGGCATTACTATTTTCAAAATTGTTTCTTTTAAACCTTACATTCGTAAAGCCCGATTTTTCACCGCCCCATGCTGCTTGTTCTGCTTGAAAAAATTTTGGCATTATGTTTATGTTCCTTTGGTTTTCAACCAGTGATGGCGCGGCCCATGAGATCTTTGAGATCGGCTACGAACGTACCTGTTCCTAAAAGTTGATCCTGCATTCCCTTCATGTTAACTGTAATAGGTACCACAAGTCCCTCGCCTGCGGCGCCCGGGCCTCCGGCGCCTGGGACAGCTCCTTCTCCGGCCTTGCCGCTGGCGCCACCGGCGCCACCGCCGGCCGCTTCGGTGAGCCAGTTCTTGAGAAATGTAAGAACGCCTAGGGTCGAGACTATCTTTGAGCCGGTCTCCGAGGCCATCAACTTCGCTGTCATATACATCCCCCCTACCGTCTTGAAGTCGGCGTGGGGATCGCCGGTCATGCCTTTCATGATATTGTTAGAAAAGTCTTCTATAGCGTCGTTGCCTTGGGCCGCGGCAGCTCGTGTGAAGTCGACCATCGTTTGCATTCCGTGTGTTAAGCTAGATAGGCTCCTTGAGGCTAGTTCGGATGCCTTCATACCAGATAAGATTTTTTCTTCAAGCTGGGCTTGTGATATGGCAGCCTTATCAACTTTAGCGGCCTGCTCACCAAATTCTGCACCTCCGCCGAGGGCTTTTTGCGCATCTAAAACACTATTGAAGTTCAAAGTAGATGCAATTACCTTTTGTGTGCGGCGGTCCATATCCTCGAAGGCCACGCCGCGGCTGGCCATTACATCCTGGAACATCGCGAGTTTTTCTGCAGGATCAGCATGAACCAAAGCATCAACGTCGATCAGCGTCTCGCCCATCACGGCATTGAATCCCTGCGCGGCAGTTGCGGCGCCTTCGAAGGTATCTAAATTATCGGCGAAGCTAGCCAGATCATTAACGCTGACGCCAGTGGCAACTGATTGAGCTTCTAATTTGGCAAACACATCTATAGCACCATTACCCCACTGGGCCAGCTCGGGCATCATATCAGTAAAGTCTTGCATCGCCTGGCCGACATTTATTTCAAGAGAATCGGCGATGTTTACCAGTGACTTAATTGATTTCGTTGCTTCAGCAGGGGTGATTCTTAAGCCTTTCGTAAATTGGTCGATTGCTTTGATTGAGGTTTCACTTGTGACTCCAATCTTGGCCAAGCCGGCAACCAAGTTAGCAGTATAAACACTTGTTTCCATATTGGCCGCTATGAAGCTTTTACGAAACAGCATCGAGTTGTCTGTTAACCCCTTCAATGTGGCGCCTACTTCTTCTGTGGTAAGGCCTATATTCTTTAATGGACCCTCCATGGAGGTGGCGACTACGCCCAGGCGCTCTGCGGCGGCTGGATCCATCGCGTAGGTGAATAAATCGCGCATTTCCTTCGAATAAACGCCCGTGCTTTTTACAACATCCCGGAAACTAGTATCAAGCTGGGACGGCAAATCGGCGATATAGGCCGCGATTGTCTGTATCGGGGCCTTTAGCGCGCCCATAGCGGCGGCCAATTTTATTTCTTGACCCTCCATCTTAACCAGCGTTTCAAAGCCCGTCTGACCGGTCTTAACCAGCGTTTCGAGAACCCCCTTCATGGTTGCTTGCGGACCAGTCAGGTTCTGTTTTTGTCCTAATTCTTGATTGAGCTGTTTGGCAAGCTCTAATTCAGTCTCCTGCAGCTTAATGCCGGCCGAAATTTGGGCATTAATTTTTTGCATTAAGGCTAATTCTTCTGCTGTATATTGTGCGGCCATTTATAAGGGTCCTCTAAACACTATAAATAGTAAGCAACTTGAAATAAAAAACCCCACGATAGTGGGGTTGTGATATTTTATTGGCCTTCCTCTGGCGTATATACCTGCTTTAGCTTTTCAAAGAACCACGTACGCAGGCCGATTGGAAGATTATACGCCTCGATGAAACTCCAAGAACCATAGTGCTTAAGAATGAAAATTTGTTCATAAACACTTTCCACGTAGTCCTCACTCAGGCCAAAAAAACTCCGCGGTGAGCGGAACCTCCATCGTTTTCTCAAGGTGGCACGCCTCACACTTGAAGTCGAACTTTAACTCTACATTTGGAACCAGCTTTGGATATAACTTTCTTAACAAACGAGAGTCGGCAGCGGGCATTGCAGCCACAAACTGGTCGATGACCTCTTGATCGTCGTTCCCGTCAACATGACAGATTACCGCTGCTAGCATCGATGTCACATGTGCTGTTTGTTCGTCTTGTTTTGCTGCCAGCCTTTTCTCGTCTTCTGATGTAAACAGCTTAAAGCCTACTTGCGTTTTGGCGACCGGAAGACCCAACTCATAACAAGGCCAGGCTGTATTTAAAACGACGCTGTTATCGGTTAAAAGAGCCTCATCAAAACACTCTTCTAGATAAGAGACACTACGTAGGTCGTAGTCAATTTTGTTTTCTGCAACACACAAAGGGCATCGTATGTTTAGGCCATAATCGGCACCATAAGCCGATATTCTTGCGGCGACCATTAGTGCATTCTTGTCTCCGATTAACAAGGTCAAAGGATCAACTTCCGGGACCAACAGGTTCTCCAGGAGGCGGTCAATAACCAGCCCATTTTTAATCAAGGCCGTAGAGGCGAGGATGTCCTCGTCTTTGGCTGTCATAAATTTAATTTCAACCGTCTTCTGGTTGTGCAGGGGGTGCCCCTCCGGATAAAAAGCCCCTCTCGACGGTAGTTCAACAAACTCCGTTGGCACCACATAGGACATCGTGGCCGCCGGCGGTGGGGGTGAAGAAGGCGGCGGGGTTGGTGTGCCCGTGCGCCTTTGATTATTTCTCATTTAAGCCTCTCTTTAGATTTGGACTGGTTCTTTTCCGGATTTGAACGACGCCCAATCGTAAGCGATAGAAACACCAATTTCAACCAGGCCTTCCTGGCTATAGTCTAATTTTTCGCCCCATGTGACTTTCTGGACATAAGCATTTTTCAACGTCCACTCGTCAACAATATTAACGGCGCCGGGTATACCCTCAATAGCATCAACGCCACCGTCGAGTTGTTGGATGCGTACCTCTCCAAGGGCACTAGTGGTTGACACTTTCGTCACGCCCTGCAGAAGGGCGCTCTCGGTGGTGGGCTCAACATAGCCAGTTTGAAGAAGCAAGTCATAAAACTTCGCCCCGACGTCGGGCTCGATCGCATCAATTAGCTTTATCTCAAGCGGGCTGGTCCACTTAACAATTCCAGGGAACTTAAAAACATGATTTAGGATTTGATGCTCAACGGGTTTACTCATCTCATAACTTGGCTTCTTGGCGCTGGTCACCATGAACTTTATATCGCCAAGATTGGTGAAGCTAGCCAAAAATCGGAACTGTCTTTTTGGCTCGAAGCCCCCTGGGCTCGCGTCTGAAAAGAATGGCATGTGTTTAGTCTCCTGTTTATATCTTTAAATAGTTGTTAATTTTTTTTTAATCATCGAAAGAGGCGCCGCTTCTTGTAATAATGAAGTCCAGAGCAATAAACTCAATAGACCTTGCCGGCTTTAAAAAGATTTTGGCGTACATGACGTTTCTGTCAACCAAGTCGGGTGTTGTAGTAGTCTCATCCAACACAATTTTAAAGTCGGTGATGCCCAGACCAGCTTTTACGCCCTCAAGAAAGGGAATGGCCTTTCCTGTAAAACGCTCCCAGGTTGCCTGTACGTTCTGCTCAAATAAAAGCCGTGAAGCAATTCTTGAAATTTCCTTCTTGAGATAGATCAAGAGCCTTCTTACATTAATTCTATCAAGCGCGGACTGCGTAACCTGCATGGTCTTCTGACCGAAGATTACGATCCCCTCTGCGGGGAAGCTGGCAATCGGGTTGATGTTGGACTCATAGAGATCGTCGCGCTCATCCGACGTCAGTCTCTGACGTACTCCAACGACCGGGAGGCCGGCCGAACCTTCACTCAGTCCGCCTCTGGTGAAGCCCGCGGGGGCAAACCACACAGCTGACTTACGCTGAGAACTAGAGAACGTGCCCAGTGCAACAACCGAAGGGGGAACGTAGACAACAGCATCGCTTAAAGTATCGCGAATTTTAACAAATGGATAGAATGTGCACGCGTAGCTGGAGTTAATACTCATATTCTTCATTTCGCTAACAACATCAGTAACTGAGCCTATTCTGCTAGATTCTGAATCTGTGTTCTCGTGCTTGGGCTTGTAGTTGCCTGCGAGATCGATTACAGCCAGAGCGTCGGCGCGGTCTTCGCAAACGTTAATCATTTGTGTATTGAGAGTTCTGTTGGTAATCCCGGGCATAGCCAACAGATCATATTCTAAAAAGTCCGGATCTGCTGCTATGTCGATGGCCTTTTTGAGGCTGTAAAACGAACTATTGGTCTCCGAAGTTCCTTCCGCTAGATAAGTATTCCGGAATGGGTCTGGTTCCGTAATGTCGAAACCATCGAATCCGCCAAACATAGGTATGGTAAACCGATTATAGCCGGCACCGGATCCTGTTAAAATAAAGAAGGATCCGGACTTGGCTGTGTAGGAATCGTTCGATGCTCTGGAACCTGATAAATAGACTGCATGATTGGAATTCGTGGGTGACTCTTTCACATCGTCCAGTGTAAATACCCAGGAATATTGAGTGTAAGCCGCGGGAGATGTATGTGGGTCGACATCCTGGGGCATGCCCCGAAGTAAGTCAAGATTCGTTGCGTCAAACCTTCTAGAGCCTTTCATATTAGATTGAAAACCGAAAAAGGCCTTATTACCCTTAACCAAATCTCCTTCGGAAGAAGAAATTCTCAACCTGGCAGCGGGGAACTGAACCGACGCTGTGATCGCAGCGGTGGTATACACCATATGGTCGGAGCCGTGGCCATCGTTCAGAGTTGGCCAGGGCACCGTCTCTGCAGCGGCGCCGGAACCAAGAAGGTACGTCGAGTTAGTATGATCAGAGCCTGAGATTATTTCAAACGTTTTTGGAACAACCGGCCCGTAGGACCCGAAGGGGAGTTTTCCCTCGGCGTTGCCATTGGTAACCAAATCAGATAGTTCGACACGAATATAAGCCGATCGATTTTCATTGTCTCCGTGTTCCCGAATTGACTTATTAGCCTCGTCGTATCCATAGTTCTTATCACCAATTTTTCTACCAATATAGTCAGCCGAATTGGGGTTTAAATTGCACCCAGTGAAGCGTTCTAAAACTATTGGCTTGTTGTCAGTATCCTGCATTTTTCGAACAAGAACTGTAAATGTGCCAAACTTGTTAAAGTTGTCGGACGGAGCTTTGATGTCTTGAATAGAAACCTTAATCTCTCTATTGCTCCACTCTCCGGCGCCGGGGTCTCCATTCGTCGATGTGCCGGCACCTCCAAGTGCGTGGATTTTAAACAGATTATCAGTGTGGGCTGTCGGATCAAAGTTAGAATAGGTGTCCCCACGATTATCCTGTGAAAAAATCCAGCCAGTGGCCGAGGCCCGGGCGGCGAGGCCTAGACGATCGCCCCAAGTAATATTGCTATTAGGGCCCTCAAGGGCAAAAACAGCACCTAGAAAGTTTGAAGTGCCGGTGGCCACAGCTCCCGTGATCGCTAATTGACTGTTTTCGGCGCTTAAAACATTTGACTCAAAGGTTTCGCCAAGCCAGTGGGTTTGGATGGAACTGAAGACTTGTCCATTTGTTGCGGTTGGATCTGTATTAAAAACCTTTCTGATAAACTTGTCAGAATCACGATCAAAGTTGAAAGTGGCTGTCTTCGTAATACCGCTAGAGGCCGTGACAAGAGCTTTAAAGCTTAGGCCGCTGTTGCTTTTAATCCAAGTTGCTGCTCCTTGTTCCGCAGTGCCGGCACGGTTTGTACCAGACAGGACAATTGCGCCGTCATTAACATACCAGACAGCAGCAAGGGTACCCGTAACAGCAGGGCCGGATCCGCCGGCCATTGAGACTGCAGTTTGCACCACGTTGTCAGCAGTGTTGGCCCACGTAATAGTATTGCCGCCGACGCCTGCAGTGGCTGCTGTTACAGTCACAGCGTCAGTAGAAGTGAGGGCTGCCGTGATACCAATAATACCATCAGTAGTAGTCGACGCGTTGTCGCCGCCGCCGGAGCCATATTTAACAGCATAATCGGAGGACGGGTCGTTCTGAGATGATCCGTTGATAGCGTTAACAACAGTTTGGGCGCACTTAACGTCAGAGGCATCATCATGAACATATATGTCAGTGGAGGTGCCCGGGCCGGTATTGAAGAGTCCGGTATTAGTAAATTTTATATTAATCGCGTTGCCGGATCCTCCATACGCGGTCGGTATTGTTACTGAAAAAGCACAGTCGTCTCCGGTTTCGTTACCGCCGGCGTTGCTGGTGAGTTCGAGGATGTCTGTGCCAACAGCTTGTGTGTCTCCGGTATAACCATCCGGATTTGGAACAATTACAAGACCATACGCGCCGCCATGGTCGGCCAGCGAAGATGTAAAGCTATTTTCAGTTTTCCAGCCAGATTCGGCCGTGGCGTCATTGGCCGTGGCATTCGAATGATGATCTCCCAAGACGCGCAGGACAGTGCAAGGAGCGTTATTTCTTAGCCAAGCCTGGACGGCGTAGGCGGCATAAGTCGGCGAGGTCGGTGCTCCGGAGCGCCAAATATCGCCACTCGCCACTCCTGGTGCGGGAGGGCCAAAAATCTGCACAAACTCTTTAAACGAATCGACTTTTATTGGTCGGTTTGCAGGGCCCTGGAGGAACCGACCAATGATTAAGGGACCCATTCTTTCCGGTAGTGGTGGAATGATTGATTCATCAATTTCGTTAATGAAAACACCGGGTGAAACAAATTTAAATTTATCAACTGCCATATCTCTAGCTCCCTTGGTTTTTAGGCTTGTTCAAAATAATGTGAACTTTTTCTTTAATAAATAGTTGCTGTGAGGTACAAAGTCCTTTAAAATCTGAATTCCCCTTCTTCATCTTTTGTAATGATACGTTCGCGCGCGAACCTGATCTGCACTGCGTTTTCTCTTCTTACCACTCTAGGCTGCTCCTGGTTCTTTCCGTCGCCTATCAAATAACCATAAACGTTCATTTTTATAATTGTTTCATACGCTCTTTCTTTGCTCTCATATGCAGATATAATATTCTTCATGTCGTAGGTTTTATCAATAAAAGCCTCGTAGGCAGTCCCGTTATTCTCTACGTACACTCGCCGGTGGCCATTCGAGATTCGTATGAAAGGTGTAAGCAAATCATTCATTTGTTCTTGGTATTCTGTCCTTAGGGCAATTTCATAGCCAACCTCAACATATATTGGTATAGGTATGGTCAGGGTCTCATAGACTATTTTTTCATTCTTTTTGTTTTTGTAAATAGGGAAATTGTTTTGGCCGCGTCGGCGGTATGCATCGGCTCGGGCAAAATTTCTTGTTTTATCTTGTTTAATAACCTTATTAATTGTCAAATGGCCACCTTTGAGGTCGCCAATCGGGTCGACCGTGGCATAAGGTATGGTCCTGGCCTTGTCGTCCTTTACCATAGACTTTCTTTCCAACGATATTACCGGTAAAGTTATCATGCCTTGAAGATTTCTGTTAATGTCGTCATCCTTCACATTGTGGGCGCGTTCGGCGCCAGACCAAATCGTAGGCACCTTTTTGAAGCCCTTATTTGTTTTAGTATGGAGATTTAGTCTTTCGTCAACGAATTTATACACAGCAAAATCAATATCTTCCAGATCGGATTTAAATCTCGGAATATCCCGCGACGTTAGTTCTTCATTTATTGACCCTTTATGAGGCATCGAAAATGCCCTCCCTTGTCTTAATACACTCTGCTGAAATTTCTATTCTGCGCCCTGCTTGTCCAAATAATTCTTTTGGTTCGGTCAGTTTAACTATCTCATAAAACGACTCGCCATAGGCAACAAAATCCCCCTCTCTCACAAACAGATTTTGATCCTCCGTGAGCCTCCTTTTGTGAAAATGCACCGTAATTTTACCCTGCTTATCAAGGCCATATTTATCAGTACTGGTATCTAGACCTCCAAACTCAACAAGCGCATTAACGCGCACAGGAGGCAAAAAAGATTTAACAATCGCTTCTTTATAAAGAGGGTGAAAATTGGTATGCTGCAAGTCTATTGGATAATAAGCAATGGTCTGTCCTATAACCCTCTCAATAAGTTCGTCATTGACCTGTTTAACCAAGTCACGTTCTTTCTCCCCTAAAAATAAAGGAGGAGGAGGTTGTGTCGGCTGATTCCACTTGTTCTTCTCGCTTGCCATCTGCTATTACCCCTGGTAAATGAAATATGGATACGCGGTGGTGATCTCTTGCGTATTTTTAATCATGTTTTTCTGTATTTCTGTTATTTTCTCGTAAGTTAACTCGTCGAGCACCTTTTGCAGCTCTTCTTTAAGGTCTTTTTGCTCACCGCGGGCTTCGGTGATGAGGGCCGTCCCATCAAGAGTCACAGTGGCGCCGGGGATTGGAATTGTCCCAAATTTAGATCTAATATGGCCTAAAGTCTCCTTCGACAAGGCGAGACAGTATCTGCGAATCCACTGTTTGCCTATTGAGTTTATGTTTTTATATGGCAAATTAGCCAAGGGGAGAGTACTCATATTATTAACGCCGTTCACGCCGTTTTGTCTATCATCTTGGTCTGTCCATGGGTCATCCTCCACCGAGAATTGCACCCACATCTTCCGAGGTGATGCATTCATTGGGTAGGGAAATATTTTTAATACATTATTTTGAATTTCATAAGAATAATGAGAGTTTCTTGTGTATATGGCGTCTTCGTAGGCCATGGCCTGGGCCTTGTTGTGCCACGGGGGAATAACTTCGTATGTTGAGTCATCTGCAAACATACCATAAGTTGAAAGATTGCCGACCGTATTTAAACCGCCATAATATCCATAAAACCTCCACATCGCATGAGGTGTTTTGTAAAACACGCGTCGGACGATAATTCTTTTGTTTCCAACTTTATTATAAAACGACTCCGCGGAATCTGTAGCGGAGGAAGATATAATTGTCTGTAGGTCGTAGTTTTGTACACTGTTGGTTATATTAAATGAAGCAGAATAAATCGGTACCGTGCCGCCTATACCAGCCGCGGTAGAGTTTTGATCCATTATTCTTTTGCTGTACCCAAATTCAAATTTAGGGTATTTAAGTTCTACATTCGAGTCTGCAGCTGCATCAGTCCTCAAGCCGTCATGATCGAAGGTGCCCGTCGTGGCGCCGAGGGCACTGTGTAAAACGTTTTTAGACTGATGTAGATTAACAATATAGGAATATTCTAAAACAGCCTCTTCATAGGCCGCATATATATTGCCAAGTGTCAGCTCAACATCTAATACGTCGCCGCCAAGCTTTTTAAATGTATATGCAACCTGGTCAGAGGCGCCATTAATAAAGTTTACATCATATAAAGTAGAGTCAGGAGCCGCATAAATACCAAATGGGTAATGTGCCGTATTCCCTGCCCCGTTTCCAGTTATAGCTAAGCTTCCCGTAGATGTCAAAACCACGGTACTTGTCGTGGAAGTTGGTGATAATGTTGGTGTTGCCATTCTCTTCTCCTTATACGCTAGCTACAAATACTTCTACGTCGCAGGACGCGGTGTCAGCATCAACCGTTATATCAACCAGATCGTCAAGACCAGAAGCCAATGCAGATCCGGCGGCCTTCATTGTATCTACTACGCCGCCACTGTTATCTCCAGGATAGATGAACGAGTGTCCAGCGTCGACTTTTATTTTAAATTCAGTATTATTTTCATCTCTAAATGTTAATGTAATAAAATTTGTATTGTCTAGATTCGTAACTCTTATATATCGAACATCGCCGTCGTCTAATATTCCCGCTAAATATCCAACTTTATTTGCCGTTACCCCAACATTGCTTAGGGCAGATAGAAATCCAAGCAAGCCGGCTTCAGTTGTTGATGCGGTCACTATTCTCTTAGACACCTCATTTATGCCACTAATACTTAGTGTGTTTTTGCAACCTTGCTCAGAACCGTTCAGATTGATTTGTTCGGCAATGGTCACCTTCATCGTCGCGCTTGAAATTGTGCTAGCCATTCAATTAAGTCTCCTTGTCACTATAAATAGTTAGGAGACTTTGTTTTATCCTTCAGAGGTTGACTTCTTGGATTTTGTCTTGAAAAGGCTGCTCTTAGTGGTTGTTTTCTTTACAGTTGTTTTCTTTGTCGCGGCCTTTTTGGGGGCAGCTTTCTTTGCTGCAGCAGGCTTCTTAGCCGCTGGCTTTGGAACAACTGGCTTTTCAACGGGAGGAGTTGCAACAACTGGGGGTGTTTCAACCACTGGTGCAACGGTCTCGGGGGCTGGCGCTGCTTTGGGGGCTTGAACCAACTCTTCTTTAACAGCTTCATGAGGAGTGTTTTTCGCCTCAAGAGCCTTAGCATAAGGATGGGAAGCATGTTTTCTTCCATACTTCTGAGGATATCTTCTAATTCTTGCTTTCTTGCCCATTGTTCGTCTCCTTGGTTATGAATAAATAGTGATAAAAAACAAAAAACCCCCAACTCATATGAGTTGGGGGTTTAGTGTTGATAAGGCTTTTTTTATTTATTATGCGTCGAACGCGAAGGCACCGGTTGCGGTTCCACCAGAATCACAAATAATCTTGCCAGTTACCCACCAATTGGTTCCGTCACATTCAATTTCCAAGTAAGAACCCTTATTGACATCTGGATCTCCATCGATTGTAAGCTTGGTGGCACTACCACCATCGATGACATATGATTGCCCACTAGCGTCTAATTCACCGATTTCGACCATACCCTGAATTGTTCCGGCTGCGCCTGCTGTGAGGATGTCAACAACAGTTGAATTGTTGTCCATGTCCTCGCTAATAATAAACTTAAAATAAGCACCAGCCTTTGCTGTTGGTAGCGTGATATCAATAGATGACCCAACATCTCCAACAAAGTAAAGCTCTCCGCTCTCGGCGTCTAGAATTGTCTTAGTCGCCGTAATTGTTTCAACTCTTTTATAAGATGCGTTCCTTGACGCTCTTCCTACTTTAGCCATGTTCGTTTTCTCCTTAAAATATAAAAGGCATCCTGCCTTATCAATCATAATAAATAGTAGAGTGTTACGTTAAAAACCAAATAAAAAACCCCGTCAAGGAAAAACCTTGACGGGGTTAGTTTGTATCACTTAGTGACTAAACAGACTTAGCTGCCAGACTCACCAAGCAAACCGCGAACCACGACGAGACCGTACATATCAGGACGGACCATCTTCTTGGCGTAGCGGGTCATGACGCCCTTACGCGGCACGAAGTCTTCCGTACCAAAGATGGTAGGAGTGACCTGCAGTGGCACGTATGGAGCGTACACATAACCGCTTTCCAAGAAGCTACCACCCTTACGGCCGACGAGCACGAGGTTACGCGGGAAGTATGGGT
>Ga0209756_1001730_pt1 | contig 19795 bp, 30 predicted proteins | sample ETNvirenome_6_85_FD_184071 | JGI IMG/M metagenome (GOLD analysis project Ga0209756, IMG submission 184071) | Marine viral communities from the Pacific Ocean - ETNP_6_85 (SPAdes) (version 3) | ecosystem: Environmental > Aquatic > Marine > Oceanic | place: Pacific Ocean | collected 2013-06-19
TATCCAAGTTGTGCCGCTACCTGTTTCCCGATGTCGTGCTAGGTGCAGGCTATGTCCCTGAAGAGTTGGGGGCAGAGGTCGATCCGAAAGGCGACATTGTCTCCGACGAGCCTTGGGAGATGCCGCCCACGTTGGCGCTTACCGACGACGGGCTAGTGACCCCTGCTTCGGCCAAGAACCTCGTCCTGTTTACCTGCGGCGGTGATGTTGAGGCAGCGAAAGAGGTGTGGGGGGATCGGGAGTCGGAGGCATTGCCTGTTGACACAGTCCACAAACTGGTTGCTGAGATTCACAATCGGAAGCCTTACCCTGACCAATCCTTGGATGAATCTAAGGATGGCATTATTCTTCCAAGTGTTGAGCAACCGAAACTGGAGGTAACACAAACATGACAACCATAGACCCCGGCACAGGAAGGTCATTCAGGGTTTACGACCCAATGGTCGATCCTGACCGAAAGGCTCCGTGGACAACCCTTGGCAAGAATGTCACAGGGATGACCGCAGAGGAAGCAATGGAGGAAGGAGGCTTGGCGTTCGATGTTGGCCATGTGCCTCTTGTCGTCCAATACCCACCAGATGAGATGCCTGAAGGCAACCCTCACACCCGCCTCATGCCGGAACGGTTTGTAACATTCCGGCGCGACACGATGGACCCGCTAGGGATCGTCGGCAAGCGGTACGCGGTTATGCAGAACAAAGATGTTCTGCCTGTCGTGGATTCACTTGTTGGCGAAGGATGGGAACCATCAGCCGCAGGCACAATGAAAGGCGGCGCGGTGACATTCATGGTTGGTTCGATGCCGTTTACTTGCAAGACCGGCGAGTTCGATCCATACCTTGCGTTCGTCAACTCGTTTGATGCGTCTACGGGTCTGCGATTCGTAAACACACCCATCAGGCCCTTCTGTGTCAACGCAGTTCAGTTGATGCTGAACACAGCGAAAGCGTCGTTTACATTCCGTCATTCACTCAACGTTTACGACCGGGTTGATGAGGCCCGTGAGGCACTTGGGGTAGCAACCCAGTATTACTCAATGCTGGATGACGAGATCGACCGACTCCTCAACACCGCAATGGAGGAAGAACGTGTCATCCGTGAAGTCAACGCGCTGATCGCAATGGATGAGGTGGCTGACGGCAACTTCATCCTGAACGGCAAGAAGTTGACAGAACGACAGGTCAACAACCGCAAGGAGCGCCGCGCTTCAATCACAGGATTGTGGAAGACGGCACCAAACCTTCAGCCGATCCGTCACACGGCATGGGGTTGGCTGAACGCAGTCAACGAGTATGAGCAGTGGCAATATCGGGCAGGTGATTCCAAGAAGCGCGCAGAGCGGGTCATGGTGTCGCAGATTCGCCCCAGCAACACACTCACCCATCGCGCCTACGCGCGGCTTGCGGCCTAGAAAATGATGCGGGAAGGGTTTATCCTCATAGGGTGACCGATATATGCGATGGCCCCGGCCTCAGGCGAACCTGTCAGCCGGGGCCATCATCTGAACCATCCCCCTACCCCTCAGAAGGGAGTAGTTCTATTGAGTAAAGATTCTAGCCTGACAAGGCTTTGGGGTGGCACCCATGTCACGATTATTCCCGACTCAATCATCTCGGCAAAGTTGTCGCCTTCTGCATTGAGAGTATGGCTGGCATTAGCATCCTTTTCCAACAAGGAACATCATTGCTATCCGTCGCATAGAAAACTGGCTGCAAGGCTTCCTGATGGGATGACTGAGAACACAATCCGGTCGGCTTGTAGAGAACTAGAAGACAAGAACTTGCTAGTTGTTTCACCTTTGATTCGTGGCGACGGCGGTAATAGTTCCAACGATTATGTGCTTCGCCACCCTGAACATGAAACCAAGGAAGCCCCCCCTCCGGTTCATAGGGAGGCCCCCCATCCAATCCAAGGGGAGGACCCCCCTCCAGCCCAAGGGGACATGAACTTATCTATTACTAACTCAACTAAGAGAGAAGTAGAGGATACGTCGAATCCTGTTGGGTCGAAGACGATCAGAAAGGTGTTCGATGTGTGGATTGTTTCGACAGGCCGGACGGCGGCAACCCGATTAGATGCAAAGCGAAAGCGGCTAATCGAATCTGCTTTACAGGCTTACCCGGTTGACGATGTTCTGGATGCTGTCTGCGGATGGGAACATTCAGCGTGGCATCGCGGCGAGAATCCTTCCGGCAAGCAATATAACGATCTCGGACTGTTACTGCGGGATGCGTCGAAGATTGAAGAGTTCAGGGATCGTGCCCGCGAAGACCCTGTAGTGACTGAGCCTGAGTCATGGAGTGTTCTCAGAAAGATCGCTAATGAGGAGGCTGGATGAGTAAAACAGATGCTGCTGAAGCAATGGCGATACTGACCGCCGCTTTTACCCGGAACATGTCAGAGCAGACCTTGAGAATCTATGTTGGTTCTCTGGAAGACATTTCGCGGGATGAGTTGATGCAGGCTGTTCGCAACTTAGTTACTACTTCAAAGTTCTGGCCGTCGATTGGTGAAATCAGGGAAGAAGCATTGGCCCTCAGGAGTGGCCCGACACCGACTGCTTATGAAGCGTGGGGTGAGATTACGCGGGCAGCGAGGGAACATGGGCGCAACTGGATTCCAGATTGGTCGCATCCTCTGATCAGTGTCGCTTTGAATCAAGTTGGCGGCTTTAGGCAGGCATGTGACACGGAGCGGCCGGAAATCATGGAGTCGTATTTCATCAAGGCCTACAACTCAAGTACTGAACGGGATCGGCGGGAAGCACTCATCCCGAAACAGTTGAAGTCGGCACTGGCTGAGATTGGGCAAGCCGATGGGTAAGCCTCTCGCCGCAATCGTCGTCGGGTTGGGGGTCATGGTGATGGCTTCGCCAACTCTTCCAGAAGGAGCGGTTTTGGCTACTCAGGCCAATAATACCGATTCCACAAGTAGGTGGCTACCGTCAGAAGCCTCTGAGGGCGATGTAGGGGCAGTTCTGACAGCCCCACAGGGGCGGTCGGCTACCCGCATGCGTGGGCATTCCTCAGAGGGCGTCAGAATCGCTGTAAATGAGTCAACAAATGTTGACGACAGGCACCAGCCGACACTGACACAACCACGCAGAGTGGTTGAATCTGACTTCGACAAGTTCACCGATGATAAACAGGCAGCCAAGGTGCTTGACCCGCATTGCGGGATCACCGAAGAACCATGCCACATACCGGAACCGGTATATGTCGCCGCACAGCCGACGTTGCGGAGTCTGGTTATCAGATTCTTTGAACCAGCAGACTGGGGGTGGGCAATCCAGACGGCGTTCTGCGAATCATCGGCACAGCCCGACGACTGGTATTCCGACGCAGTGAACCCGCATGGCGGCGCAACCGGCTGGTTCCAGCATCTCCCCCGATATTGGACAGACCGATCAAGCAAGGCCGGGTTTTCCGGGTTCCCCGCAAACCACCCTGTAGCGAATGTCGGGGTAGCAGCATGGCTCCTTTACTCCACGCCGCAAGGTAAAGGCCACTGGTGGCCGTCTAGACCATGTTGGGAGCAATAGTGGACTTCTCGACACAACATCTGAAAAATAGGCGTTACAGCAACGACATCGGAACAGTCTGCGACTGCGGAAAACTCATCGAAAACCATCAGATTCGTGAGATCCGCGAATGCCGACAAGAAAGCAAAGACGAATGATTCTTTGTGGCCATAGGCGCGAATACCGCGACCGCTGTATCCGGTGGTGGTGGGCTAAATGGCTAAATGTAGAACGAAGCCATTTCACAGCCACTATTCCAACCCCAAAAGAAGAACAGGAAGAACAGTGATCCGACACGGCATTACCCACGGAGTAACCGGGTATAAGCGACACAGATGCCGATGCACTATTTGTTGTAAGGCCAGAGAAGTCGATCTAGAACTACGACGAGAACGTGAATCCAGCCGCAAATACAAAAGTCGGCAACAAGTCGGCAATGTCTTTGAATATGACACGTTGACATTGCGTCAATATAACCAGCAACGCCAATCCGCAGAATAGGAGGACTTGTAGATGAGAAAGCGTTACTTTGCTGAACGAAAACACGGAAGCCTTTACTACCTGTTTTTTGCCACCGTATTGACGATTCGTAACCGGAACTTGTACTCGCTTCGATGCTGGAAGTCTGTCCCGGTACGGGCCGACATATGCCAGTGGCGGTGTGAGCGAGTCTGGATCCGCGAGATGAAGAAAAAGATTTGGCCGATGCGGGAGTGGGAGGGATCGACTCCCGGTGTAGACCGATGCTCTTGTTCTAACCGACCTGCCTGTGGCCACTAAGAGAAAGGGAAAGCAAGGTGAAACGCACACCATTGAAGCGAGGCAAGCCATTGAAACGTGGCGGGCCATTGAAGCGGAAGACGAGGTTGGTGCCGGTGTCGAAGAAACGGCGGGCTGTGTCTACACAGCGGCAACGCATGGTCAGGGATGAACTGGATCAGAGGCCACAATGCGAAGCAGGCCCAGTTATCGGCTCCAACAATCAGTTCTTGTCGCGCCAATGCACAGGCCGGGCAATAGAGTTACATGAACCGTTGACGAGGGCACGAGGCGGTTCGATCCTTGACCCGACGAACACGGTTGCGATTTGCCGCATGTGCCATAACTGGATTCACGATCATCCGAAACTGGCAACAGAACTGGGGTTGCTGCAACATTCGCGTTCTGTCCAATGATGGTGGTATAATACAACTATGAATACGTGGACCTTGTTTTATGGCGAGAGGCCGTGGACGACAAATGCCGAGCGGTCATGGCATTACCACAAGCGTGCAAAGGCAGTTCGAGAAACGCGTGAAGCATTCATGTTGCTGGCCCATCAGATGAAGGTACCGAAGTTAGCGGCGATCAAAGTTGCGGCTACACCGTTGGCGAAGGACAGGCGAGGTATCCAAGATGTCGCAGCCTGCTATCCGGCTGTCAAGGCTGCGATAGATGGCCTCGTAGATGCTGGGGTAGTTATAGATGATGACCCTCGCTATGTGACATCGTTGACATTTCTTCCAACAAAGGTGACCGGTGTTGACGGTCTTGAAATCGAGATCGGTGAATCCGATGAGGCAACTGTCTAACAAGGAGAGGGAGGAATGTCTCGCCTGTGTGCGGGAGATTAGAAAGCGGCTGCGAAACGGCTATTACCATTCGGACGCATTTGACGAACTTCATACATTGCGAACCTACAAGGAGCGTTATACGACCAATCTAAACCCACTTATGACAGAGACAGAGATAGAACATTTACGACGCGACTTGGAGTAACCCCTCGCATGGCATATGACAACACAGTTACAGTTACCGGCAACATCACCCGCGACCCTGAACTCAGGTACACGAATAACAGTTTCGCTGTCGCCAACTTCGGCCTCGCATGGAACCAGAAAGACAAGAACGGCGAAGAATCCACTTCATTCTTCGACGTGACCTGTTGGCGTGACCTAGCAGAACACGTAGCCGAATCGCTGACCAAGGGAGATCGGGTTGTCGTCCACGGGCGACTAGACCAGAACTCTTGGGTAAATAACGAAGGCGACAAACGATCCAAGGTCCAGATTGTCGCAGACGACATCGCAGCCAGTCTCCGATGGGCAAACATCAACATTGACAAAGCAGCGAAAGGTACGTCAACTCCTATCCAGCGGCCCGTGAAAGACCTGCCGCCAGAGGACCCGTTCTAAACAGCGTCCTGTTTAGGAACGATGATGCAGAATGGCCCGATTATCCAAACCGATGTGGAAGACCGACTTGTCAGGCTCTGCGAACGGTTGGAACAGGAGACTGAACGGTTCGCTGAAGTCAGTCAGAAACGGGCTGTCGCAGAAGCAGAGTTCAAGCGGCGCTATTACTCGGCTCTAGTAACACAATCTCCGAAAGAAACTGTGTCACGCCGGGAAGGCTTCGCCCACATCGCAGCGAAAGACGAGTTCTCAGACTGGAAGGTGTTTGAAGCACAGGAGAAAGCAACACAACAAGCCTTGATCGCAGCACGAACGCAGATTGAGGCATTACGAACCTTGTCAGCCAACGTAAGAGCGATGGGAGGCTAAATGCTCACAATCGCAGAACGGCAACGACTCTTAGACGAGTCGATTGCAAAAACCCAGAAGATGCGCGACTTGCGTACTCAAATCTCCGAAGTCAACACAGAGCGTCGCGAACTGTGGCGCGAACTGTGGCGCGAAGGAGGGATGTCCCAAACAGACATTGCTAAATCATGCAATGTCACAGGCCAGACTGTATGGAATGAAATACATCGGAAGGTTCCTGATGCCATTGCCTAAGATTCTCCAACCTCTATCAAAGGATTCAACTGTGACCCGTATCGCTGAAGGGTTAGACACCCTGCTTGTTGCCGTGGACGATCTAGAACTTCTTGAAGATAACCCACGCAAAGGTAATGTCGGTGCAGTAGCGCGAAGCCTTGACCGGTTTGGTCAACGCAGGCCGATCGTGTTTCGTGAATCAAACGGCGTGAAGACAGTTGTCGCAGGGAATCACACATTGATGGCTGCTCGGCAACTCGGCTGGGAAACAATCGCAGCAGTCGCAGCCAATGACCTGACAGATGATGAAGCCCGCGCTTACGCCATTGCAGACAACCGTACGCAGGACCTCGGCACATATGACGATGAGTTGTTGGCCGGGATGGTGCAGCGCGTCTACGCCACCGACAAGGAACTTCTATATGCAGCAGGCTACGACGATGAATCGTTGAAAGACTTGCTGGCATTAGTTGAACCACCCGACCTTGACGACCTGATTGACGACGTAGGCGATCCCGATGACCCGTCAGCATTCTGGCCGAGCATTGGAGTCAAGGTGGCCCCAGATGTGTTCAACGCATGGAATGACGCAATGGCGACAATGGGGGATACACCGGATTCAGAGAAGGTCCGTGCGATTGTCGGTGCATACGCCGCTCGCATCTAATGCAGATGTGGGAGCCACCGGGTAAGCCGAAGGTTCTTATCTCGTTCGCTTACTACCACAAAACAAACATTGATCTGATGGCAGGCGGGTTGAACCACCCGTTTTTCGTTGCAGATTCGGGCGCATTTTCAGCCATGACTAAAGGGCTGGAAATCACAGTCGAAAACTATGCGCGCTGGTTGAAACGGTGGAAACAAAACTTTGACTTCTATTTCAACCTTGACGTTATTAGGGACTGGAAAGCATCGGAACGAAACCTGCGCCGCTTACAGGAACACGGCTTAGACCCTGTACCGGTGTTTCATACAGGCAGCCCGTGGGAAGTCTTTGAACAAATCTGTTCAGAGCATTCGCTTGTGTCACTCGGCGGCATGGCAGGCAAACATATGGGGATGGATACTCTGCTTCGCTGGTTGGTGCATTGTTTCAAGATTGCCCGTGACCACGGTACCAAGATTCACGGCCTTGGCATGACGACAACGAAACTCAATGCGTCGCTGCCGTTCTATTCGATTGACTCTACGTCGTGGGTCGCAGGCTCAATGTATGGCTGCCTATTGGTGTTCGATGGTCACGGGAAACTGAAGCAAGCCTCTATGAGTAACCCCCAGTCTGTGAAGAAGATCGCACCGCTTATCAGGGAACACGGGCTAGACCCCGAAAAGTTCTACAACCGTGACCATTATCATTGGACAGATGCGGTGACATTGGGTGCCCGCTCTTATTGGAAATACGAAGAGTGGCTCCGAAAACGGCATGGCCCGATAGAGATCGAAGGGAAACTACCCGGCTTGAATCTGTGTCTCGTCGCCGGTTCACCACAAATCATTGGACACGCATTTATGGACAACTATGAAGAAGCCAAAGCGTGGTCGAAAACTCTGAGACATGAGGAGGCGTATCTGTGAGCGAAGTATCGCAAGTATTATCCGAGGAAGCCCCTGAACCGATACTCCGGCTCTACCAGTATCCGTATCTACTTCTTGACCCGTCGAAGCGTTACTTCGATGTCGGAGCAGGCGATAATCTTCACACCCGACACCTTGATGTCATCCCATTAGATATAGACGATTGGGATCTCAATGTTGAGAACAGCCTTGCTGACCGCCCAGACGGCGACGTTGACGAAGCAGTCTGTTTCCAAGTCATCGAACACATCGAAGATGAAACACTATTCATTGAGAATCTCAGAATTCTGTCGCCACATGTCCGCATCGGCACTGTGAACAAAGAAGTGTGGCCTTTCTTTGGAGGGGTTGAAGTGTTTATGGGACGCATGAATCCGTATCACATCAACGAATACAACATGGCCCGGTTTCAGCAACTCAGCCGGTGGTTTGCTGACTTCACGTTCTATTCGCAAATCTACGACAACAACCGATTCGTCATGCCTGAAGGCTTATACGCCAATGCTTTGAACTTCTATATCCACGGGAGACTCAGATGATGTTTGACATTTACAAGACGAACCCGTTTCTCGATGGCCGCATCGAAGCAGAAAACCTGTTGAAGTTAGGAGTAGGCGACTATTTGCAGGCTGTTGCTTCAGGTGAGGGACTCCCTATTTGGACTGACTTGCAAGAACAGTTGGATGACTGTGCCCAGAACCCGGATCGTCGTCACATAGTCCACGATCCGTCGTTTAGAGTTTTTGTGCCAGTTTCAGGCGGGTTGGATTCGATGACAGCGTTGGCTATGGCTATCAATGCAGGCCACAACGTGTGTGCGGTCAATGTCAACACTGGTGCCGAGTATTCAGCGCGCGAAGCCAAAGTCATTTCATGGAACATTGAAAGCCATCTGAATGCGATCCGTGACGACGGGTCTGATCAGCAACTCACCTTCCACAAACTAAACGTCCCTGTTGGCTACAAGAAGTATGAGCATGTCGATCGTGGCCGTAACCTCATCGCGATTGTTGCGATAGCAGAACTTGCTCTTACAAAAGGATGGTGGGGTGAACTCTGGTTCGGCAACGTCGCAGAATATGGCGAATCAGGGGTTATCGCAGGAGATAAGTCCCATCGGTTCTTCATCGAAATGAATGTGTTACTTCGGTCAGCCAGTTTGCCAGTCGAAGTCCGCAGCCCTCTCGGAGCGTTAGATAAAACCGACTTGCTGCGATGGTGGTTCTACCATTGCGAAGATGCACACGTATGGCTCCAGAACCAATGGTCGTGTCATTCTGACAACTCAGAGCATTGTGGCAGTTGCTCTGGTTGTTGGAGTCGATGGGTCGCCTTCAAAGAACTGAGCATGGATGCAATCCCGTCGATGCCCGAAATAGACTTCTCTGCGAAACTGCAACTAGCGAAAGATCGGTGGAGTAGCAGTCAGACGACTAGCCTCGCTCACAGCAAAACCCGTTTGATCAGGTACTTGACGGCAATGGGTGTAGATCCGGAGAAGATGTAGAGATGTTCATACTCAGAAAGCAGTTCAAGTTTGAGGCAGCACATCAACTAATAGACCATGATGGTAAGTGTGCCCGCCTCCACGGCCACAGTTGGATTATGTGGGTTGAACTAGCCGGGGAGGAACTTCACGACGACGGGCCGAAGCGGAACATGTTGAGCGACTTCGGAGATGTCAAGGCTGTCGTGAAGCCACTCGTAGATGACATGCTTGACCATCACCATCTAAACGACACATTGGATTGTGACATGCCTACATCTGAATACGTCGCCTGTTGGGCGTATCACCAGATCGCACCCCTTTTACCAGACATTACTGCCGTCGAGATTGAAGAAACGTGTACGTCGGCCTGTCGGTATCAGCGATGAGCCAACAAGTAACACTCTCAGAAATATTTGGCCCAACAATCCAAGGGGAAGGTCCTTCTACCGGCACGCCAGCGGTCTTTGTTCGCTTCGGACGATGCAACCTTGACTGTGCGTGGTGTGACACTCCGTATACGTGGGACTGGAAGAGCAAGAACGGCATTGTGTTCGACCCGAAGGAGGAACTGTCGCGGACCACAGTTGACGACATTGTCGCCAGCGTCCTGAAGGCGTATCGGGCAGACCTTGAAGTCGATGCCCGCCTCGTTGTAATCACAGGCGGCGAACCGTTGGTGCAACGCAAAGCAACCCTTGCGCTTGCTGTGGCATTAGGGGACGAAGGGTTCAATGTTGAAATAGAAACCAACGGGACATTTCGACCGCTTCCTGCTGTAGCGAGGGTGAAATACAACATCTCACCGAAACTGCCATCTGCTGGGGTGAACCTCAAGAAGGCGCTACGTCCTGACATTCTCAAGATGTACTTACCGTTGGCGTTTCGCGGAACAGCCTGCCTCAAGTTTGTTGTGCAGGATGACGAAGATCTTGCCGCCGCGCGCCGCCTCGTAGAGGATCTTGGTTGGCCGCATGAAGCAGTCTGGCTGATGCCGGAAGGACGCGAAGTAGACAAGATCGACAAGGGCCTAAAGTTTCTAAACTCTGTCCCCGGAAACAAATACCAGATTTCTGACCGGCTTCATGTAAGACTATGGGGTGATGAGCGTGGTCACTGAACAACAGGCGATGACAGCAGTCGCAACATTGCTGGAGTACGTGGGAGAAGATCCGACGAGAGCCGGGTTGGTTGAGACTCCTCGCCGGGTCGCCAAGTCGCTGCGCGAAATGACTGTCGGCTACGGCATCACTGATACAGATTCGTTGGCGACAATGTTCGATGAGCCATATGATGAAATGGTGGTGCTCAGCGGCATCAAGTTTACTTCGCTCTGCGAGCATCACATGTTGCCATTTCACGGCAGTGCTGTCGTCGGCTATCTGCCAGATAAGCGCATAGTCGGCTTGTCCAAGTTGGCGCGCGTCGTCTACCAGTACGCGGCTCGGTTGCAGAATCAGGAACGCATCACGGCACAGGTTGCCGATGCGATCATGAACGTAGTTGAACCTCACGGTGTCGGCGTGGTTGCGTCAGCGCATCATGGCTGCATGTCGTGTCGTGGTGTCAGACAGGCGGCTTCAAAGATGACTACTTCAGCGTTGCGTGGATCTATGCGCGACGACCCAGTTCAGCGTTCAGAGTTTCTGTCACTAGCATTCGGCAGCGACCATTCCTTGGACTAACCATTAGTTGTCCTATACAATAAGGGATGGATCGAACAGATCGCTGGTTCCGAGGTCGCCTCCTTGGCGGTTCTCATCCACAATGAACCTCGTTGCCAGCCGGGGGTCACGGGAAGCGCCAACCTTCTCCGTGGCCCCCTTTTCGCATTCTGAATCCAACCCTTGTGGTTCCCTAACCTTGGTTATATACTCTATGTGTGGACAAGAACCCCAATACCAAGGAGAAGGCAGCAATGACCAACACCGAATACCTCGTAAAGAGGATTGATCACAACGGAGAACGCGGCTCATGGACCGTGCTTCGCACAGTATCCGGCGGCATCACATTGCCGGTCCCAGACACAGTCGTCATAGGAGGCACACACGAATCCGACGAGCAGATCGAACGGGTCCACGACTTCATCGTGAAGGGGATCTTGCCTGACGGCACGACCCGCGTCCAGATCCCAGAGACAGGCGAGCAGGTTGTCGTCATGGAGCCACTGTCGTGAAGGTCGCAATCGCATTCACCGTCGAAGTCGATCAGAAGGCTTACGCCGATTACTACGGCATCCGCCCGACAGATTACGGGTGCAAGTCCTTAGCCGACGCCGTGCGACACGATCTGAGGGTGCTGCTTGGCGACCCCACGCAGATGGCTCCGCACCTGTTCGACGAAGGGATCATCGCATGAAAGAAGTACGGAAGACAAAGACCAGCCTGTACGCAAACCTGTCAACTGAAGAACGAAATGGTTGGGTAAAGGCCCGCCGTCTGCGAGTCGAGGCAGCCACCATCGAACAGCCGTTCGATCCAATGTTGCCATACAACGAAGTCCCTAAGTGTGCGGCATTCTTCGACCACTCCGCAGACTGCGACATAGGGTCAAGCCACATCTGCGGGCCGTCAGAAATATCACTAGCAATCGCCGCGATGTACCGCGAAGCATATGGAAAGGCGGCACGATGAGTGAACTGTCATTTCAGGAGTTCCTGTTTTTCATATTCTGTGGGAGTGTTCTGCTTATAGTGGCAGCAGGGTCCCTGTGGGTGTGGGAGATGGTGGCTGAGCGTGTTCACCGCCGCAGGTTTTGGCGAGGCTTGGCAGAAAGAAACCGTCGTTGGGTTGAACGCGACTGGAAAGAAACAGAGGGAGATGAAAGACCGTGGCTAAGGCAATGACCGGAGATACGGAGAGTTATTCGTCTGATAGAGAGACAGATCCGGTGACGGTAATCCGAGTGAACGTGTCGAAGTTCGACGCCGACGGTAGATCAACATCAGACATCGTGAAGAAGATTGACGCCTACCTGCCCGCCAACTACGCCGTCGCCTACAGCGGACCCAACCCGGACGGCTCCGTCACCGTCACCGTCGAAGGCACCGATAGCGCCGGGTGGACCGCCGCCGGTTACGTCGTACCCCGGCTCGCATCTGGTTTATACACAGCACAGATTATCAACAGGAAGGAAAACTGATATGGGAGACAGAGGCAACATTGCAGTAGAGCAGGAACACGGAACCGTATTCCTGTACACACATTGGGGTGGCAGCGTAATCGACACGGTGCTCGCTGATGCTTTCCTCAAAGGTAGTGGCCGCATCAGCGATCAGTCGTATTTCACCCGCATCCTGTTCAACGAGTTACAGGGCAACGACCGTGGCACCACCGGGTTCGGTATCAGCGTCGGCAAACCTGACGACAACGAATATCCGATCCCGCATGTTGTCTGGCCGGATAAGGGCAAGAGACCAGTTGTGCGAATCGTCAATGAACTCAACGGTCAAATAAACGAATGGTCATCAGACGAATGGCTGCTGATTCATTCAACGTCAGCAAAGGAGGCGCAACGTGACAGTGACAGAGTTTGAAACAGGCATGACATACATCAGCGACGAGACAACAGTCGAGGACGCATTCGGCGAAGTTCGCAAAATCGCTGCCTATCTGCCAAACAAGAAGCCGCAATACATACTCCGCAAGACAATGTTTTCAGGCCCGTTCTGGCTTACTGACGCACTCAGTCTGAAACAGATACGCAAAGCATGTGATGGTAACGATTTTGGTTTGCTTGCAGGTTTCTACGGAGCCGAAGTGGCAGAAGACATGATCGACGGCTACAACGACCCGGATGCAGTCCTCGCATTCGTGTACGATGAAACAGAAGGCCCCAACGGTGAAAATACCGCAGTGTTCTTTGCAGGGAAGGAAACCGACACACATGAAATAGTTGCCGAACGGTTGGAAGCCGAAGCACTAAAACCGGTGTCACCAATACCTAATCGAACGATCAGCCAGTTAGACAACCTGATTACCCTCCTCATGGACGAAGCAGTGGCAGACAGGGACCGTCGTTGGGCTGAGGCCCGCCGTCTGCGAGAGGAAAAACGGCTCAGTGGGAGGACCTCCTCCCGGAAAGGCAAGTGATGACCACCAAAACAGTTGACGTAATCGCAACTATCGAAGTCCCTAAACAATGGACTTCGTTCGACATCAAAGCCGAACTGGTGGCACTCGTCAACGACGTAGTCGAAGACACACAACTCGCCATCTGCGAAGTATCAGCAGTCGCACCAATAGCCGACTACACAAAGATCACGCAACCCGCAGATGCATAACCGTAGGGAGGCTAACCCGACATCCTTTCTTCGGGTAAAGGGGAACCTGCTTCGACCTGACGCGCCGCCCTCCAGCCGCGTCGGCTCCGGGTCAACAGACAGATTCGTTCATTGCTGTCTAAAGGTTCCCCGCCTCCCTACCCTCCGCAACTAGAATCAAAACCATGCCCACCGTGTACCGACGAATCGTCTTAGACATAGCCGTAGACGACTGCGGCTATGACGAAAACAACGTAGAACTAATGCCAACCATCTTTGCCGCCCTCGGCATCACAACGACCCCCATCATCGGCGGCACCGGCATACACGTCGTAGAAGCAACCGAATATCCGCTCATATTGCGTACATCGGATCAATCATCCAACGGCACCACACCGTGACCAACGTCATCCGTCTAGACATCGCCGCCATCTGGAAAAACTTTCCAGACGCAGAACGCTACAACCTCGCCGTGTTCGCCCAACGAACAGGCCGCACCATTGCAGGCGTCATGGAAGAAGAACTACTCGCCGCAGAACAAACCGAAACCGCCGAAAAAATATCACCACATCACCCCTCCAACTCCTGACGCTCAGCCTTTCGCCGCCGTTTCTCCTTGAACCGCTGCCGCTCCGTCATCCCACCCCACACCCCGTAATGAACATTATTCACCAACGCAAACTCTAAACATTCCCCCCTAACCGGACACACCTCACACAACCGCAACGCCGAAACAGGCCGAGCACCCGACGGTGGAAAAAACAACCCCACATGTTCCTCCCGACACATAGCCCTAAACATCCATTCCCGATCAGGAGAAACCAACAACCCATACAGAAACTCACGCATCAACCAACCATAACCCCACCCACCAAAACAACCCGACATCCCACAATCCTCAACAAACCACGCAACCCATGCCATACTCTCCCTATGGGACTTCGCAGACTTGATCCTGAAACCCGCATGAAGCAGGAGCGGGCTATCACATTACAGACGATCGGGTTTTCGTATCAGCAAATCGCTGAGGAACTCGGGTATGCAGATAAGTCTGGTGCTTGGCGTGCTGTAAAGGCTGGATGTGACCGGGCGCAGATTGATTCGGTGGAACACATGCGCCTGATTCAGTCAAACAGGTTGGATATGTTGTTGCGGCGGGCGATGTCTGCTTTGTCTGAGGGTGACTTGAATCAGATTGTGAATGTGCTGCGGATCGAGAAGCGCCGTTCGGACCTGTTCGGTTTGGATTCACCGAAGCAACTTGAGGTTGCTGGCGCTGACGGTGGACCGTTGCAAACAGATGTGGGTGAAATGTTGCGCCTCCGGTTGGAGGAGATTCGGGAGAAGTCGCCTGAGCCGTTGGAGATTGAGACTGAAACCAGTGGCTGAACTGTCTTACATGGAAGAAATAGCGTTGCTAGGCGACGATGCTTTCGTAGACAGTTTGAACGATGAGCAGAAGCGCGAACTGTTGTTCGATTGGGCGGCGTGGCGCAGACCGAAGCAAAGGCCCCCTGAGGGCGACTGGTTGATCTGGCTTCTGTTAGCCGGGCGTGGTTTCGGTAAAACCCGCACAGGCGCAGAGTTTGTCCGCGAGGAAGTAGAAGCAGGCCGTGCTGCACATATTGCATTGACGGCTGCGACGGCTTCCGACGTGCGCGACACAATGATCGAAGGTGAGTCAGGTCTGCTAAGGATCTTCCCGCCGGGGCAGCGTCCACGGTATGAGCCGTCAAAGCGCCGCGTCACGTTTCATAACGGTTCTATGGCAGTCGCATACACCGCTGATGAACCTGACCGGCTGCGTGGTCCAAACCATGACCTTGCATGGGCCGACGAGTTGGCTTCGTGGCGATATCCGGAGGCGTGGGACATGCTGATGCTGGGTCTACGAATCGGGAAACATCCACGCTGTGTCGTAACGACAACACCGAAACCGGTCGGAATCATTCGACGGTTATTGGCTCGCGACGACGGGTCAGTTGCGGTAACCAGCGGGTCAACATATGAGAACCGCAACAATCTCGCCGGGTCGTTCCTCGATGAGATTCTGCGACGCTACGAAGGGACACGTCTAGGCCGACAGGAACTCCACGCCGAACTCTTAGAAGACCTTGAAGGCGCATTGTGGAATCGCAACCAGTTAGATGAATGCCGTGTCGTCAAACATCCGCAACTAGACCGCATCGTTGTCGCAGTTGACCCAGCCGCATCCAGTGGCGAGGAGAGCGCCGAAAACGGCATTGTGGTCGCGGGGATCGGCTCCGATGGACATGGGTATGTGATTGACGATGTATCGCTCAGAGGCTCTCCAAATGAATGGGGTCAGGCAGCAGTAGCGGCATATCACAGGCATTCCGCTGACCGCATTGTCGCTGAAGCCAACCAAGGCGGAGACATGGTGTCACACACGTTGTATACAGTCGATCCGAAAGTCCCTGTGAAACTCGTCAGGGCTTCACGCGGCAAACAAACCCGCGCTGAACCGGTCGCAGCCCTGTATGAACAGAATCGCATTCACCATGTCGGCTTCTACGGTCTGCTGGAAGACCAGTTGTGCGGATGGGTTCCCGGCTACGGCGCTTCACCGGACCGTCTAGATGCGTTAGTCTGGGCGATGAGCGAACTCATGGTTTTGGGGCAGGGTCAGACACCAGTCGTTGTCCCTGTTAGCATGGAGCAAACCTCCCCGTGGCAGGTCAGGTAACAAATGTCAAACAACAATGGCGCAGTCGGATTCGATGATCCCCCTGTGACTAAAGTACGCCCGTCGTCAACCGACTTCATGGAGATCGGTTCTACTGGCCTGTGGCAAAACATGGGGCAGGTTCGCGAAGACTTCCTGCGCCAGTTGCAGGGCGCACAGGGTGTAGCCAACTACCGCGAAATGGCTGACAACGATCCGACTATCGGAGCGATCCTCCACTCCATCGAAATGATGATCCGTGGAGTCGATTGGACTGTCGAACCAACTGATGTCTCCAACGAAGCCAGCATCAGCAACGCACAGTTTGTATCCGAATGTATGTCAGACATGAACCACAGTTGGCCTGACACACTGTCGTCAATACTGTCGATGTTGACATATGGCTTTTCGTATCACGAAATCGTGTACAAGCGCCGAGGCGGCAACACAGGCAAGTCGAACACTCATTCAAGGTTCAATGACGGCAAGATCGGCTGGCGCAAGTTGGCGATCCGCGCACAAGACACTGTCAACAAATGGTCACTTGACGAAAACGGCGGCATCCAAGGCATGTACCAGTTGGACCCGAATGCCCCGGCACGCGGACTTGTATTTATCCCGATTGAAAAGTCTCTGCTGTTCCGCACGACTGCAAAGATGAACAATCCTCGCGGCAGGTCGATTCTCCGCAACGCATTTCTGCCGTGGTATTACAAGCGCCGCATCCAAGAGATCGAAGCAATCGGCGTGGAACGCGATCTCGCCGGTATGCCTGTCGCGATGGTTCCACCACAGTTGCTCTCGGACAATGCGACTGATCAGGAAACAGCAGCCCTCAACGAAATCAAGAAGATTGTTCGCAATATCAAACGCGACGAGCAAGAAGGCATCGTGTTTCCGATGGCCTACGACCCGGAAACGAAGCAGCCTGCCTATGAACTGAAACTGCTATCTACAGGCGGCAGGCGGCAGTTTGACACTAATCAGATCATTACCCGGTACGACCAGCGGATCGCGATGACAGTCCTCGCAGACTTCATCCTGTTGGGCCATGAGAAGGTCGGCACGCAAGCATTGTCTGTGTCGAAGATCAACCTGTTTACCGATTCGTTGAATGCGTGGCTGGAGGGTATTGCAGACGTGTTCAACAATCACGCCATTCCTCGCCTCATGCGAATCAACGGCATCGACCCGTCGTTGGCTCCGTCACTCAGATTCACCCCTCCGAAGAATGTAGACATAACAGCGTTAGGCAAGTTCTTGACTGAGATGGCTTCAGCCGGTGCCCCAATGTTCCCAGATGAGGATCTCGAAAACTATTTGCGCGGCATCGCAGGCCTTCCACAAACCGAGTCTGAACAGGTTTAGTCGTGGCCGGAACGGTCACGGTCGCTAAGCAAGCCCAGCATCCCGGCTGGGATTATCAACGCATCCCGTTGAGCCTGCCGAAAGGCTCGTCAGGTCAGGCTGCATTCCGTCCCGCAGGGGAGCCTCGTCTACGCCACCGGGAGAGGGCGCTCGCCGGGTTACTGGAGCAGGCGTGGGCTGCTATCCCGGCTGAAGCCGTCAGAAACTTTATCGACACGCAAGACAGCAGCGCCCTGTTGGCTTCCATCGTTGAAGTGTTGGCGGTGCGAACACCGGACATTGAACGCGTCATGTGGGAACAGTACGTGGAGTCGGGTGTTGTCGCAGCGAATGAAGTTAGAGGGGAAGTCGTTGCGGCGTGGCGTAAAGTCAACAAAGACACCGACCCGTTGCCGTCACAGGTGTTTACACGTTTCCGGTTTGATCGTGCATCCCCGACTGCAACCCAGTATGCGAAAACGCAGGCAGCAGAACTGGTGACTTCAGTTACTGCATCCACACAGCAAGCCATTCAGACTGTCGTGCATCGCGCATTCACAGAATCCCGGATGCCGTCACAAACAGTGGGGTCGCTAATCACAATCTTGGAAGAGGCGACAAACACGTTTCCGTTGCAGCCGCAACAGTTGGCTTTCGTTCAGGCAACCGGTGTCAATATCAACGGGCTGACTCCCCGGTACGCCAATGCCGTGTTCAACCATTCAACGAAAGTCGCTGACGATCTTCTAGACAGAGGCATTACCGGTATCAAAGCCTTAGAGATCACCAAGAAGAAAGGTCAGGCATACGCCAAGAAACTGCGACGCTCCCGCGCTAAGACGATTGCACGCACAGAGGTCATCAAGGCTCAAACACAAGGCCGACTAGAAGCCTTCCAACAGGCAGCAGCAGCAGGTCTAGTTGACCCGAAGAAAGCCCGCGTCCAATGGTTGACCTCACCGATGGATGCGTGCCCAACCTGTACGCCTATGAACGGGCAAACAGTTCGGCTAGGCGAAGGCTTCTCCATTGGGGAACCGCCCACCCATCCGTCGTGCCGTTGCACAGTCAGGCTGATTCCGAATCCTGACGTTCACGGGCAGCCACGCATTGTCGCAGGATCCGGCAAAACAGGCGATCCGTTCCTGTGGCAACATCCCCCGGCGACAGGTCCACGGGCCGACTTTATCGCAGGGCCGAATGTGACATCTGCGACAGTCCCAATGCCCAAGCCGAAGGCAGATCTAAGTAAATGGAACAAAATAGAACAAGCGATACTTGATGATCCCCAAGAGATGGAAGGTATGAAGTTTCATATGTTCGCGCCCGACGGTGTGAGCGACGAGTTTTGGGAACTGTACGGCCCGACAGGACCGGGTGGCGTGCTGGCCGATGCGATGGCTATCGCTACGACAGAAGCCGACCGCGCGTATTTGCTTGAAAAAACACACGATGCGTGGATGCTGGCTAAGGGCAGCGCAGTAAATACCGACTTTCTACCTGCGTCGGACGAGTTGCTTGAAATGTTGCTTGTCAACCAGACTGATGAAATAAAGGCGCTTGCTTCAGACTTTATCGAAGCCCGAAAATATGCAAGCCCAGACTTCGTCGGCGACAAAATGGGTTCGCTTACAGAGTTTCGCCTTGCCCGGCTTGAGGCTACGTCAAGTGAACCTAACCGAGCCGCCGGAATGTCAGACAGGTTCTGGGCGTTTCTACGGGGCGGCACTGCTGATGAGTTGGAAAACTTTGTCAGCAGCGCAGATGACCTCATTGAGTTCAACAACGCCCTCGGAGCAGTTGATGCGGGTCTCGCACCGGATATCAAAACAGCACTTCTCATTGAATGGGGTCAGAAGAAGCCTCCCCACCTCAGCGACACGTTTTGGTTCAAGGCTGTTCACGGCATTGATGATGAAGCAGCCAAAGTGTGGCACGAATGGGCATTAGCAAGTGGAACCGGTGGCGACAAAGCCACAACCAGAACTACAAAGAATCTGCGAAACCTCGCCAAGCACTCAACGACGAAGCCCGTGGACATAAGTGAACGGCTGTGGCTTCGGTTTCGCCCACCTGACGACCCGTTCAAACCTCTCCAGACGAAGTTGTATGTTGCAAGCCACACAGGGACCGGCGAGATCCACACCGGCAAGATGTTGCT
>Ga0209756_1001734_pt1 | contig 19788 bp, 15 predicted proteins | sample ETNvirenome_6_85_FD_184071 | JGI IMG/M metagenome (GOLD analysis project Ga0209756, IMG submission 184071) | Marine viral communities from the Pacific Ocean - ETNP_6_85 (SPAdes) (version 3) | ecosystem: Environmental > Aquatic > Marine > Oceanic | place: Pacific Ocean | collected 2013-06-19
CAACCATTTGCTTGATTTAAAGCTTCTGCAATTCTTGTGAGTGTTTTTCCATCTCGAAGATCCGGGTCTTCTCTTAAACTTTTTACCGTTAAACCAGCATCATCTCCATTTTTAAATCTATCTTTAAAATGTTCTATCAATCCATATTTCATAAGATTTTTAATCTGATCATCAAGTTTTCCTAACTTGAAGGCCTCTGGATTTTGTTTTATAGTTTCTTGAATCTTTTCTTGAACATCTTCATCTTCTAATGAACTTTTGATTTGATTAAAACGAGACTCCATCCAATGCCAATTTTCTGGTTCATCTTTTCCTCCGTTTGTTAAAGAACGAGCATGATCTAATTGAGTTAAACTAAATGGAACAAATTTACCAGTTATAATACTTATTCCACCAGATTCCAAATAATTTTTCAAAACTGCTTTATCCCTATCTTTCCAATTTACGGCTGGAGCTCCTTTGTTTCCAATTTTATTTGTAATATAATCTTTTTTTCTGTCTTCTCTTGTTTCTCTCGAATATTTTTGAAGAGCATCATATACTATATCCACTTGCTCATCAGTTATAGTATATTTTTTTGGTTGGTGAATTAACTCATTTTTTTCGGCTAAACCTGCCTTTCTCTTATAAAAATTATACATTACTTGAGCTTCTTCTTGATTTCTAAATTTAAATTCTCCTGCTATACCTGAAGTCCTACCTTTAGATAAATTTATCACCATTGTTTCCAATATTTCTGAAACAAATTCATCCGTCTCTTTTTGTTTTTTAAATCCCTTTTTATCTTTTTCAGGTTCATCTTTATCTTTTTCTACTTTTTTAATATCATCTTTACTAGCATCTTTTTTAACTAAATCTTGTGTATCAGGATTATGTTTTTTTACATCATATGTATTACCTGATTCTTTATTCTTAACTAAATCATCTTCTTTTATTTGTCTTAAATTTTGTAAAAGTTTTTCTGATACTTTTCTTGGTAGTTTTAATTCGTTTAGTGTTTCTTCAAGATGAATTAAATGTAATGGATTTTTTGAATTAGGCATTCCATCGTGTACACGATATGCCCATTCTTCTAATATTTTGTCTATTAAGTTCATATTATAACCTATTTGTAATATCCGACATTTCACCATAGTTCAAACCCATTTTGGATTTGGTGTAATGTTTTCCTTCTTCTAAAATTGATTTTATATCTTTCAAAGTTTCTACTCCATCCTGTTTTGAAAAATCGAATAGGAAACTATCATATCCATATAATATCAATTTTGTTTTCTTATCTAATAAATAGTCTTGAATTAATAAAATCTTCTTAATATTTGATTCTGTTTCATAAGCCTGTATCAAATAGTTAAACATCTTATTTCTGTTCAAGTCTTGATAATTATCGTATGTAAGTTTCCGTCTATAAATATCTGTAAAAATACAATTATTCTTATTTATTTCATTCCATTTAAAATTAATATATTTATGAACTTTTCCAAAAAATGGTACTTTTTCCTGTGTTTTTTTATCAATCCCCCCATACAATAACTTAAATGTTTTTTGTTTTGATTCTTCATATGAACATTCATAATGTTCTGCAAGGTGTTCATGAACTGATTTTTTATCAAATTTATAATCAACTAAATCAGCAATCAATCTTAAATGATATGCATCAAAATCAAACTCTACAATATAGTCATTTTCAGATATAAAGGCCTTTCTCTTTTCAGATGGTAATGCTGCAAAATTAACATTTCCAAATGAATTAGATGGCCTTCCTGTAGATGTCCATAGATTATAACTTGAATATAACTTTCCATTTGATATATGTTTTCTTACTCTTTCATCAAATATATCACATACATCATCTGATACTTTTATACCATTTTTTTCTATTGAACTAAATGCATTTATAACATCATCATGATACTCATTATCATATACATTTACCGATGAGAATGATTCTTGCATCTTATCAAAAACCTTATCACAATACTCTTTATGTTTCGAAAATGGTATGACCTTGTTGAGATTTTTCATATTATAATACTTACTATGGAAAAAATCATACGCATTTAACCTTATACTTTCCAAATCTACTGGTGAGTTTGTATCTTTCCAAGATAGATAATTTACATCAACTAACCTTGTATCTGGTAATATATGTGTGAGTTTTTTCTTATCAGGTGTTACATAGAAATGTCTATGGTCATTTTTTATTTCATCTATACTTTCACTTTTACCATCAGGATGATTTACGCATATCATTCTACCTTCTCTATCTCCCCAATGTCGTAGATATAATAGAGATAAATCGTTATCTTTATGTAACGGATGTAAAAATGGATCCGAAAATATCGGTATTAGAATATAACTCATACTTTAATATACAACCTTTTTAGTTAAAAAACAAATGTTTTTATTACTAATCCCAACCTATCAAATATTGTCTACCTTGACTTTGATTTCTTCCATCTGGTCCATATTCTTCATAACCAATATCAATTCCTTTCTGAGTTTCCCATTTTGCATGGCGTTCTTCTTGATAATTTCTTTGTCCTTCACTATTATACCGATATTTGGTCTCAGTCTCTCTTGAATACCAATCAACACCGCCTGTTCTTTTTAAATAATTATCCTTTTCGTTCCACATCTCTTCATTACAATATACAGCAACATTATTATATGAATCTTTTATATCAGGGTCACCACCACACCATTTGGCTGGCATAGGATTAAAATATTGAAAAACATTATAATTAAAATCTTTGATTTCTAAATTTCTTGGTTCTGACATGGTAAACATCGTTGAATTTGAAAATGATCCTGGTGCATTAGCATGTTGAAATAAAGTTGCATTATCTTCCGGATCAAAAACTACCCAATAATTATGATTACCTACTCCCGAACCACCACCATTAACACTAAGATGTTTAGTATGCGATTTATTCATCACAAAAATATATTCTTTTCCATGTTTTAAAGTTATCCGTCTTGATCTATGATCTAACCAAGCTTCTTGAAGACCAGCGCCTCCAGCTGGAGGTCCAGCTCCACTATGTGGTACTGCATATTCCTCCCAATATTCCTTCATATTTGGCCAGAGAGGGTCTCTCCCATCAAATTTATGTACACCATTCCATGCACAATTACCAGCTCTTGTTATATTTGTTCCTTTTGGACCCCAAAATCCATATCCAACAAGAATATGTAACATACCCCTAACTCTCATCCTTTTAATATCTGCTGGAGTCCACATCGCAAATTGTGCAGCACCTGGATATCTTTGTCCGTAAAATGGGCTCTCTTTGTCCGTAATGTTTGGGTCAAGTTCATTACCAGTTACACTCTTGGTATACCAATGACCAGCAACTGCATTGTTACCACCGAATATATTATATGGAAATTTAACTTTGATGGATTTCCCATCAGGTACATTAGCAGTAAATTTTAATGCAAAAGAAATATGTTCTAAATCCCCTGTAGTAATTGGCTGAATATTATACATATACCTAGAAAGTTCAGCAAAATTTGTAGCTACTCTATAGGCGGGATCAACTGCTCGATTAAAAAGATTTATTGAACCCTTACCAGACATCTCTAATAATCTATTGGCTGATAGAGCAGCATCTTTAAAGTAAAAATACTTATCTGATTTTTGTTTTCTTTCCGGTCTTAATCTAAAAAGTGTTTGTAAAGTAGTATACCAACCATCTTCACCTAACTGATGACTTACATTAATTACTTGAAAATATACATTTTTAGCATACATTTCTGGTAAATAATTAACTCTAAACATATCACCTGGAGCTAAAGTTGATATTCCATAAATAGTTAATGAAAGTTCAGCAGGTAAAAGATTTGGTACTTCACTAAACATATAGTCATTAAATGCTTGTAAATTGTACCAATCTTCAAAACTCTGTGCAACTGCTACACCTGATTTCATCATGTCTTTATCATTTTCTGTATTGATTTTTCTGGTATGAAATTTATATTTCTTATTTTCTGGACTATTTGGATCATTAATTTTACCCCAACCTGTTTTACTTTTACCAGACTCCTGCTCTTTTTCTTCATCTAAATTATATATTTCTGCAAGAGTATATCTTGCATTTTCTTCTTGTTCGATACGATTTCTTACTACATCACCTAGTTCGTCTTCTGTATAGATATTACGACCTGGAAGTAATATACTATCTATTTTATCACCTACAACTTCTGAAAATAAATGTTGATTTGATATAACTTTTGCTCTATGATTTCCTATTTTTGGTAAATATTGAATTATTTTTTTATTTCTATCTCTATCTGTTATACTATTTAGAGACTCTATTGATAATACTCTAGCCATACCCTTATCTCTCACTACCAATTGTTCAGCAATATCCATACCTTTTATAGCCATAAGTCTACTATGATCATCATCTCCTATATTAAATGCTAAATCATAACCTGTTACAATAGAATTTCCACCCATAACATCAAATTCAAATAAACCTTCAAAAATATCACTTTCAGTTTCATCGTGAGTTCTATCTACAACATCTAAATAATTCTGATCAACAATTGAAATTTTTGTGCCATCATAATATTGATTTGAAAGTTGTAAATTTAACAAAAAATTTGAATTTTCATTAATACCATCTAAAATACCTTTTACTGCAGAATAAACTGTTTTATTTTGAGTTGCTGCAAATTGTTCTTTTATATAATCACATGAGATAAAAATTTCTCTTACAGGACATCTTTTAAATTTTTTATCTAAATCCATGTACTGCCAAGGTTCGAGACCATACTTGTCATGCCACAGGCGTCCCTCCAATGGGTATTTTTCATGAGGATATTTTTTTAACCTTTGAGCATATGTTCTTTTCCAAAATCTTTTGGTTTTCTTCATCCCATTCCAATCTGTTGGATATAAAAACTTATCGGTTTCATAATTATATCCTGGAGATGATAAATGGTGCGAAGTATCAGCATTAAATTTTTGTCTTTCTGCTATCGAATCAATATAATGAGTAAATGAATGTCCAGAATCCATACCTACTGATAAATCTAATCCTGCATTTATTGTTTGTAAATCAATACCAGAACCAAATAACATATTTAAAACTAAATCTTCAAATATACCTAAAGTTATATAAGTTTGATCCCCCCTTCTAAAAACACCAGTTTGTGAATTAATGACTCCTGGAATATCATATGGAGCTTTAAGTTTGATTAAAGATAATTCTTTCATTGTTCTTTTCCATGCCTCATCATCACCATTCTCTATCATTTCATTATAAATAAAATCTAATTCTTCTAATATTTCATCGTCTAATTCTTGTCTAAGACCTTCAAGAAGTACAACATTATCTATAACTTCTTCAATAACAGTATTTATTTTTTCTGCCTTTTCAAATCCATGACCAAGTAATGCAGAATTTTTTGAAACTACTTCAACACTACATTCTATTGAACCATCCTCTATTATTTTTGATTCAAAATTTGTTACTTGCCCAAAAATAGTATCCATATCCCCATTTGATTCTGTAACAAAACCATCTCTTTTTAATTTTTTACGATTTCCAGATTTACCCCCATGACCCCCATGAGTAGAAAATTCACCCTTTACACCATATAACATTTCTTCAACATCTGCAGCTTCTCTCTGTTCTTGACCATTTTCTGTAACTGTATATTTCCCATCAATTATATCGTGGGGATCATACAAATCTGCATTATCCCAACCAAAATCAATAAAAATAAAGGCACCAGGTTGTAAAAAATATCTATGATATATATTTTCAAAATCATGAAAATTATGTACAACAAAATTAACCGTAGTTTTTTTTGTAAATCCATAAGTACTACCATAATCCATAGTTTCAGATGTACATCCTGTTATTCCTGCCGCGGGTTTCAAAAATACATTTGAAGATTGCTCTGCTACAAGTGGAGCTGTATCATAATCTACTGAATATTCTACTTTATCTCCACTTGCAGCATTTTCTTGTACAACTGTAGCTGTATCAGAAACTATGCCAGTATCTAATGATTGTCTTTTTACTTGACCATCTACAGGATCTAATACAGATAAACCTAAACCTGGAGTTGGGTTTTCCCCTATTGTATTTAATGTATGATTACCTATACTATAAATTCTTTGAGCAAAATTTGTACCTGCATGTTTGTATTCCCCTTTTGCTACATACCTCTTGGTATCAGAATCATAATAAACCTCATCTACTTCATAATTTTTAAATTTATGTTCTATCCACCACTCAACATATCCAAGTTGCCAAGGCATATCACTACCCTCTGGCGCCTTTCCGTTCTGTTCAAGTCTAGGAAGTCCAGGAGTGTTGGGATTAAGTGTTCTATATGGTGGTATATCTTTAGGATCAACATAAGAATATGTATCTTCAATTCTATCCATCTCATAAATCCCAACACAAGTCCACATTCTTATAAATGGTGTTCTTGATGATAATTCACCTAATGCATTAAAATTTGTTTCGTTCTTATAATCTTTTAAAAGTTTAGCAGTATCTTTATATATTTGAGTTTCTTTAATTGATGGGAGATATGTAGCAATCTCATCTATCGATTCAAGTGGGTTCACCTTTTGTGTATACGCCTGACGAGCTGTTAGTTTGTCCTTTATCCTTGTTGATATATCAGAACCATATAATCTTCTATTAATTCCCATTTTTTAAAGTCCGATTGCAGCCTTAGTTGAAGTTGGTATTCTTAATTTTGTACCAGCTGGTATATTCATTGTAGTTAGATGATTTACTTTTGCTATAAACCACCATAAATCTGCCCTTCCATAAAACCTTTGTGCTAAATTATCACATCTATCACCTTCTTGTGCTATGAAATGTAAATCACTATTATCTTCTGGAATTGTAGGATAAATTGTAGTACTATATCTTTTTTTATTAATAATTCTATCAAATGTTGTTATTGCATTTTTATATCTTGACATTATATCTCCATTATTATATTATTTTTGCGATGCTTGAATCTTCTGGAATTCCTACCGTATCTGTAATTCCATAAAAACTTGTACCTAAAGAATTACCATCTTGAGCAAATTCCAAACTTGGAACTGTTGAATGTATTACTTGAAAAGCAATAGTAGCAGTTATAAATTTAGGAACTCTTTTACCTTTCGCAGTTTCCCATGGTGAATTATCATCAAATACATAACTTAAAGTCTTTATAAAACCTAATACCTCCTGTGTTGAGGCTTTAGGTGGTGTTCCAGTAGAAACATTAGAACCATATAATTCACCTAATCTAAATTTAGTTAATGGTGGTTTCATTCTTGTTTTACCTCCAAATCCACCTGCTGTATCCGGATGGTACTCTGGATAACACAAAGAAGTTAATCTATTCAATTTTTGGTATATAGTTTTAAGTTCTAATTTTGAATGTGCAAATAATTTTAAATTAAAAGTAATTTCTCTTTCTGCACTTTTATACACATAAACTGGTTCACTTCTTCCGATATAATGTGTAGGTGTCCATTCTGGAGTTATATTTTCTGTAAGTCCGTCTATGTATGCTCTGAAAAATATATAAGTATTATCTCTTAAATCTTTAAAGTACATTGGCATTCCATATTTTTCAGCTTCTATATCAAATAAAATCATTTCAGCATCAGCTGGAGTATCATTATCCCACATACCTTTTGTCATACCACTAATTACACTTAATTTTTCACCTTTAAGCATAGGAGCCAATGTCATTTTATCAGAACCAGATTTTTTGTCAGCAAAAAATAATCCCGCAAATCCACCAGTTACACTTTTTATAGCCGATTCGAGTATTGCCCCAAGACCTTGGTATGTGAGTCCTAGCCCACCAGATGCAATTATACCTTCAGTACCATCATTAAATGTTTGATGTATCGTGTCTTGCATACCAACAGCAGTTGCTTTTCCTGTGGCTAATTTACTCCAAATTGATGGTACATTATGTAAATATTTCCTATCAAGCATTCCTCCAAGACCACTTAGTTTAGGTATTAATGATTGAATTGGACCATCTGTTTTATCAGTTAACGCAATTGGTAAACCCTGACCATATAATCTCATCAAACCCTCTGGCCATCCAGTACTCATCAGTACAGACATTGGATTAAACCAAGATTTATATTTTTGTGGTACTTTTATAAGTGTTTCATATGCCTCACCTTCATTCATACCTGGAAATTTAACTTTAGCTTTACTAACACCCATTGGTGTGAAGATATTCATATTCTGTTTAAGTAAAAAATTGAAACCTTTTCCAGAATCTAAAAATTTAGAAATTCTATTGGTGTCAGTTCTGGCGCGTCTCCATGGTAAAGATCTACTACCCAAACCATTTTTTTCTCTTCCCCCATCACCTATTTCACTTATTATGTATGGTTCGGATTTGAAATTTTGACCAGACCATCTATTTTCATAACTATTAGCAACCCAACCAGTATTAGCAGAAACATGTGCGTATATATGATTATTTCTTATATTTAATTTATCTCTATTCACAAATTGTGAATAATGGTAACCAACATTTTCTTTTGAACTATGATTTGAATTATATAATGCACTCCAAGACACAGCTTCACCAAGTTGTGCAGGAACTACATCATCTGCAGTAACATTAATTGTTCTTGTTTCATTTAGTCCAGTATTTCCTTGTTGATTACCAAATACAAAGTCATTATAACTAGGAATACCTGGTTGTACAATTGTTCTGTCTATATTTATACCATTTTCATTACCTGAAGGAAGGTAACTAATTAAATTTTCTTTTTGAATTTTACTTGTTTCAATAAATTTATCAATAATTGTTGAATCTCCAACAATATTGTTTCTTGGTGAATGACCAGCCCCAGGAGGACTTGATGCAATATTTCCTTGTTGTATTATTTGATTACCAGTATCTACATTATAACCTATTGGTATATTTATGGTTTTAAATGATGTAGAGTATTTTCCACCATCAGAATGAAACAATCCACCCACCAGAACAGAAGAATTATAATCCATATATCTTGCAGTAGGAGTCTCTAAATCACCTAATTGTGATAAAGAATTTACTCCAGTACCAGAATCATTTAAGAGTTCTGGTGCATCAAAAGATTCAAGACCTTCTGTGAATATACTTTTTAAATTTTCTAAACCCAATCTAATTCTCCATTATTATCTAGTACCTGTTATTATACCTTGTGCATTATATTTACCTGCTCTTTTAGGTGCTTCATAAACAACATCATGTCTTAATTTTTTCATTTCTTCAAGTTGTTTTTCCATTAATTTTTTCATTCCGTGTAATGGAGCTTCTGTCATAACCATTTCCCCACTTTCTAAAGTGGCTGGTACATTTGCACCCATTGCTCTTGCTGCCTGTGAATCACTTAAACTATGTAACTCTATTGGTGGTTTAATCTTATTACCAAGACCAAAACCTAGACCACCACCAATTGCAGCTCCCCATGGACCACCTACCATAAATCCAGCAACTGTTCCAAGTCCCCCTAAAACCCAATCTAAATTATTTGCAAAACTAGCAATACCTTTTGCCATTCTTTCTACCCAGTCTACCATTCTCTCCATTCCACCACTTTCTAACCATACATTAAGGGCACCTATCCATTCTTGCATTTTTGGTCCAACCGTTTCTATTAAAATTGCAGCTAATGAATTAAATTTATTCATAACTTCAGTCATTATTGACTGACCATCTTCACCTTTTATATTCCACAAATCCATTTGTTCAACAGTCTCTTTTTCTGCTTGCATCATTTTATTTAATAAAGTAATATTACCACCAATTGTTTTAGCAATTATCCCTCTTGTTATAGGATCCGATTCTAATATATTTTGATGTTCACCGAGAACATTTCTAATTTCTTTCATGGCATCAGCATTTTTACCGAGCATTATAAGTTCTCTAACCCTATCCATATTTATATTTTTACCTAAAACAGCGGATGCAGTTGCCTCGGCAGTAATTGCTTCTTGGAAATTCAACATATGTTCTGATATAGAATCCATATCTGATAAAGACATTCCATATTTTCTTGCTTCTACTGCAGCATCTGCAATGTTTATACCACCGTCTCTAGAATATTTTGCAAAAACTTCAGCACTTTCTGCCATATCTTTCATGACTGCATCGGGTGCCACATCATTTGCTCTTGCCAATTGATATGTTGATTCTGCTAGATATTCTGCTTGGGCTTGAGATTGACGACCCATAACAATAAGAATACCATATAATTTTGATGCTTCTGAATTAGCTAATCCCATAGCAACTCCAGAATTTAAAATTTCACCAGACATTCCTGCAGCTTGTTTTACACCTAAACCAAATTCATCGGATAACCCTTTAGTTATTTCTATAAGATCTGCAGTATCTTTTCCAAGCATAATTGCTTCGTGTCTTGCACCAATAATTGGTTCGGCCAAATCTTGTGTCCCCATAACACCAAATTCTTCACCAAGTTTGTCTATATGTTCAGAATATGCTTTTAATATACTTGAAAATACTTTCCAAAGTACAACAATTCCACCAACTAAAATTGCAACTCCACCTAATTTAGTTAAAGTTTTACCTGAGGCTCCTTCCATACCATCAAATAAACTTGATAATTTTTTTGGTTTTTCACCTACAGCCATTGAAGTAAGATTTTCTTGCATTTTTTGTAAGTTCTTTTCACCAAACCCAAGAGAAGTTGTAATTAATTTTCCAATTACAGGAATTCGATTTACAAAATCAACAGTACCCCTTATTCCAGCCATCATCCTATCTACACCTTCCTGAACTGCCTCGTTACTTGCTTTTATTGCATAAAGTCTGTCTATTTCTGCCTGGTGTGATTGTTTATTTATTTTAAGACCATCTGCAACCATACCATGACCTATGTCTTGATAATGTTTAATTTTTTCATCAAGTTTTACCTGTTCACTTTTATGTTCATTTATTTTTTCATCTATATTTTCTATATGTTCTTCTATCGTTAAAAGATTTTCTAAAGTTTTTGCTCTATTTTCTATTGTAGCATTTAATTCTTTTTGTGTATCAAGATTTTTTTGTAACAATGTACCCATTTGTTGAGCTATGTCGTTTCCTTCTTTAGCACCTTTATTTATGGTTTTTTGTATCTGACTTATTTTTTCTAGCTCTTTTTTAGTGGGTTTTCGTGCCATACTTTAACTCCGTTATCTAACTAAAATCTTTTTGTGTATATTGTTTAAATTTTAGTTTTTTAGCCTTTGGATTCATAGTTTTTAGTTCTGCGTTTACTGACTTTTCTAAATCGTCTATTGTTTTATTAACCTTTTTCAATTTACTTTGAAATGTTTTGCTCTTTTTTAATGCTGGATTTGCAATAATAAAATTGAATAGTTTTTCAAAAAAACCTTCACTTAAAATATTTTCTATATTCATATATGATTTTTTATTTTTCACTAAAATTCTCCAATTAGTCATATATAAATATCAAAATTATTAAATTTTTAACAATATTATCTTTTGAATTTCGATTGAAAGTTTCCTGGAGGAGTTTGTGATTTACTTCTACTGTTATTTACTTCGTCTATTTGTTTTTTTTCTTCTTTTTTAACTTTTTGTAATTTATTATAGTAAAAACTACGAAGATATGTGGGCATATTATACACATCGTCATGTGTAAATCCTTCACCGTAATATATTAATTGAAATATTTGACTATGTAAATCAGCTTTATTTTGCGGTGTTAGGCCAAAAAAATTGTACCGTCATCGGTATTCCTACCTTAACGGTTTCTCCTTCCCATTCTACTTCTTGTTCAAGTTCAATATCTGGTGAAACTCTTGCTATTTCTTCTCTTAAAAATATTGAATCTCTGGCTAAAAGATTTTGAACAAAACTAGTAATTATATTAGTTGAACTATCACCCTCAACAGAAGTAATGACATGTCTTAATCTAGTTGTTAACTCAGGTGATACTTCAGTACCTAATTTGTTAACTTGATTAAGTTCTTCTGTTATTTCTCTTTCATCTTTACCATTTAATAATTTGAAAGTAATTGTTGATTTTGAAATTGGTAATTTTATTTCAAATTCATTAGAATTAATATCATCTGGTAATTTTTTAAACGGACAATCTGCTAAATTAAATGTAAATGTTTTTTTTCCTGTACCTGATGGGTGTGATATTTCACATTCATATTCAGGACCATATGCTAATATTCTTGCTGCAACCATAACGGCATTCTTATCACCAACTACCAAATCATCAGATGAAACACCTTCTGTTAATATTAAAGAATCCATTAATTTATCAATAACTATACCCTTTTTAATTAAATTTTGTGATGTAAGAATATCTTCTTCTCTTGCAGTCATATATTTTATTTCTAATTTACCATCTGATAATGGTGATTCTTTTGGATAAACCTTACCACCACTTGGTAAATCTATAACTTCACTTGGAAATTTTTGTTTATTAGTCATATTTATACCTCCGTTGCTCTTCGATACCAACCAAACCAAAATCGTTCTTGTTCTGGTTTTTTGATAACTAAATTAGCGAATCTAAGAACTCGATAAGCTCGTACTCTTTCAAGTTCAATATTTTGTATTGCTTTTAAAGTTGCAGGTCCTATACCACCATCTACTTCTATTTTATCTCTATTTTTAGCGTTTGCTGCTTGTTGTAATACTTTAACAGCTCCACTTCTACCAAAATTAACACACATATCAAAATAGATATGTCTTAATTGTGATGGTACTTCATCACATTTTGCTGGTCTCCAATAATCTTGATGATATATTTTCTTAGCCTGTTCTTTTGTTAGATTTTTTATATCTACATTAGGATAAAACCTTTTAGCTATACCGAAATTAGTTTCTCCACCTCTATCATGTGGGTCATTTACATAACCACCTTCGTGTTCTAAAACTATTTCTATTATTTCTTCAAATGTTGTTAATTGTTCTGACATTTTAAAAACCTCGTTTTTTTTAAATAACCATTTACATAACATTTCATATATAAATATATACAAAATAAAAAAACCCTCAACTTTTGTTAAGGGTTTTTAATAGAAATTATTAAACTATATATTAGAATTGTAATACAGCATAATCATATCTTAATGTTAATACAATATCCATTGGATCATTTGACTCAAAATTCATTTCACCAAAATTAGCATCCTTTATCCAAGTTCCCTTTAAAATCCATTCTTCTACTACATCACCAACTGGACCAAGAACATTAATTGTTACTTCTTTTTTATAAAAATCTGAATATCCATCTCTACCAGTTACTGATTCATGAGCTAATCTAATCCATTCCATTACAGCTTGAGATGCCGATGGAACAATTGGGTCATACAAAGTGATTTGTAATTCTTGCCAAGCACCTTTACCTTTTACATATCTTTTTACATTCATATGGTCTAAAACAACTTCATCAAATGTAATGTGTGGTCTATTAGCCGCTTTTATAGTATATGCCGGGATACCCTCAACATTCATTATAAACCGATTCTTTAATTTCGGTTCAAAGGGGGTAAACATTATATCTTGTGGTTCTAATAATTCTGCCATTTAACTTCTCCTATTATATAAATGAATACATTCATATTCATATATAAATATAAAAAAACATAAAAAAAGGGATTTATATTTTTATAAATCCCTTTTTAATTGATTTACATCATTTCTTATTCTGGAAATGTTGCACCTGTAGGTTGTATTGTAAAGTCAAGTACAATAAACTCAGCAGTTCTTGTAGGTTGAACAAATATCTGTCCATACATAATATTTCTATCTACAACATCTGGAGTATTATTTGATTCATCCATTACAACTCTAAATGCATTCAATCCACTATTAGCTTGAACTTGTTCAAGGAATGGATTAACTATATTTAAGAATCTTCGTCTTGTAGCTGCATTGTTTTGTTCAAATACAAGGAATCTTGAAGATGATGCAATGAATTTCTTAACTTTAATCAATAATCGTCTTACATTAACCCTATCAAGAGCCGATGCTTTTTTCTGTAATGTCTTTTGTCCCCAAGCTACAACACCTTGACCTGGGAAAGTAGCTAATGGATTAACATTTGAATCATATAAAGTATCACGATTTGCATGTGTCAGTTTTCTTTCTGCTTGTATCGCTGCATCAACACCTCCACGATTTAAACCAGCCGGAGCAAACCATGGTTGAGCAACTTTATCATTAAATGCATAAACACCTGACATTACAACTGATGGTGGCACCCAACGATATGTTCCAGTTTGATCATCAATAACTTGAACCCAAGGCCAATACATTGCTCCATAATTTGAATCACGAGCTTCTGCTTCGTTAACAGTATCTGTTATTGTAGAAGCATATGTTACTGGATCAGCTATGACAAAACAATCACCTCTATCTTCACACATATCAATTGCTTTACCAATTATTGATTTATGATTTGATACATTATTTAATAATCCTGGTAATAATACAAGATTTATATCATACTCGTCTTGGTTACCTAATATATTAATTGCATCTTCATATGCCTCTTTACCTGCAGCAGCTCCAAGTGTGTAACCTTGTGAATTGTCACTACTTATTTCATTATAAAATAATGTTTTAGTAGAAGTACCATATTGATTTCCAAATGCATCAAATCCTACATATCCATCACTACCACCTTCAAATGCCCCATGAGAAGAACCACTACCAGTTTGTGGTAATGACCCAGACAATGATGAAGCTCCTGCAATATCATTAATATTTCCATTTTCATCAAGATAATCAACTGTTAAATCGACATCTGATACTCTAACATATTTAGATTTATTTGGATATGAACCACTTAGTTGTAAAAATGGGTCTGTACCACCAGAATCTCTTAATACATTTACTTGATCACCTATTCTTTTTGCTATATAATCATTTGAATTTGGATCAAGAGTTAAATTATTCCAAGTTTCTAAAACTTTTTTTCTTTTAATTGAGTCATCACCTCGTCTGATAGTCATTGAAAAAGTACCTTTAGAATTATTTCTAGATGTTACTTCCCAACGAATATTATCTTTCGAACCACTTAAAAGTACATTATTTGAACTTGTTAATGCAGAACCAGAACTATTCAATAAAGTTCCGTGAGAAAGAGTATTTAATTTAAAAGATGTACCACCGGCAGTACTATCAGTTCCACCAGTTAATAAATCAGCAAAAATAGCATCTGAAACAGTACTGTCATCAGCTTTTTGTGCTGTCATTGGATATACAGTTCTAGCTGCTGTAACAGTCGCATCAGATGAAGTTGCAACAGTATAATTTCCTTTAGTACCAGCCGAAGAACCAGAAATATGCATTTTCTTTGAACCCATAGCACTTGCACTTAAATTAAGACTATGAATTGAAGAACTTCCAATTGCATTTGCTAAATTCAATGCAGCTTCATCTTCAGAAGTTCCAAATGAAACAAACACCTGTTCTGCAGTATTATCTCTTTCATCTATTAAAGATGAAGAAACAAAAACAAAGTCGGTACTACCAATTGTAAATTTATCACTACCACCTAACGCTGAACCAGATGGAATACCATTAAATATAATAGAAGCTGTACTATAATTTTCACCAGTAGTTACACCAACAGATGGTACTGATGCATTAGCTTCTGAATAATCACCAGCAAGTATTCTAACAACTGTTAATTTATCTGCATGTTTAAGATATTCTCTTGCTGTATGTGATGTTAAATATTGATAATAATTTGAACCACTCCTAAATGTATCACCAAATACTTGTTGGTATTCGGAATACGATGTAACGATTGTTGGTATATTTGCAGGTCCTTTAGCTGTAGGTCCAACTACACAAGCACCAATATCTGCTATTGCTGCTGGTAAAAAGGTCTGATCTATTTCATCTGTAAATACACCCGGGGAAATAATTTTTTCGGCCATTGAAATTCTCCTAAGATTTATAAATTGAGTTTAATGATAATGCATAAATATTCATCATATATAAATATATGTTAAAACGCTCAAAACGGTAAATTATTTAATTATTTTTATATTATTTGGATTTTGAAAATACACCAGTTTCTGGATTTAATGTACCCCTACCATATTTTTTCGTAACCTCATCAAGAAACTTTTTTTCTTCATCTTGAATCTCTTCAAATTTTTTATTAAGATTAGATTCATTTTCATTAGCTATATTAAGATCTTTTTCTAATCTATTACGAATTATTGTTAAATTACCATATTCTAATTGTACATTGTAATATTCTTCTTGAATTGATTTTATCTGTTTTAATTCTTCTTCTGTGAATTTTACTTCTTCTGACATTTATAACCTCCATTAATATTTCATATATAAATATATATAAATTATAAAAAAAATATAAAATAAATTATTTTAAACTATCATTAGGATTTTTGGTTAATTTCGGATTTGTAATTTTTGGTTTAATTTTACCACTTGGAGAAGGTTGATTTGTATATCTAGCTAATATATTCTCTACGCCAATATTAGGATGTGAAGGTAATCCCACCTGTTCATTAGTTGCATCACCATCAAAATCAAAAATTACTTTACCTGGTGTTATTTCTCTGCTTAAATTGGCTTTTTTATTCGTAATTACTGAACTTACATATTCTGGTAATAAATATGCACTCGTTTTTATAGAAAATGTAGATTTAATAAACCTTTCACCATCTTGATTCATTTCTGATGCATCAGTAATAGAATCTAATGAACATAAAAATTTATATTTTTCAGATTCTCCCCAATAATTATTACTCTGTCCTATAAAAGTTTCAACTAATGGATTCATTTGTTCTATAAAATTTGTCCATAATACAAATTCATATGTTATATCTGTAAAATCTGGAACACCTGTAACTAAATTTTCAGTTTTTGGTTTAATACCAGTTTGTACTGAAAATCTATCATATCTATTATCTTTTGACCAATTTGAATTTCTAACAACATTAATAAAATTTCTTTGTAAATCATGTTCCATACCTTGAGTTGATAAACTATTTTTTCCAATTTCTGTTCTTCTTAACATTATTAATGGAAGAATTAATGAACCATTTGTATCTCTTAATACTCCTCTTTCACGAACAGATTTCCATCTTTCTTCATTACCATACATTACAGTCACATCAACTGTTTCATTAGCTTCAACTATTTTTGGTTTTATTACATTTTTAACATGACCTAAAATTGAAGTATCAATATCTTTTAAAGTAACAGCGTAATTTTCTGAGTAATTTAAACCCGGAGTAATAGTTTTACTTCTATTTGTACTTTTCGTATTAATATCTTTAGTAGAAATTTGATTAGCTCTATTAATTTGAGAAGATGCTACTATTTGTTTATTTGTAATCTTATCTACTGCCATTTCGTCTTCTCAATTTTTTAAGTTTATCCAATTTATTATTTACTTTACCTTTAATCTCTTCTGATTTAACCGCGTTTTGATCAACCATACCTATTGCAATTTCTCTTTTTATATCTACTTCAACTGCATTTGTACCAGTTTGACTACCACCAGGAATATTATCTAACTTATTCATAAGTTTACCCATAAGTTGTTCCATCTGAAGATTTCCATTTGGTTCAGGTGTATAAGTATGTTTTCTTTCACCATATACATCTTCATCTTCTTTTAAGTTACCATTAACTTCTTCTTCCACTTTTGGTTCAATTGGTTTGAAGTTTGGACTATTAGTATCGTGTTTAACTATTCTTTTACCTGTTATTTGTTGAACTGCCATTTTTCTTCCTAATCCGCTTTACTTGTTTTGCTGTTCTACCATTTCGGTTTAACCATTCATTTTTTAATCTTCTTTGTCTTTTTCTTTCTTTTGCTGCTCTATTCGGCATTACATTTCTCACAATTCTCACAACATTTACATTTACATTCACATTTACATTTTTCCATTTTATTTTCTCCTATTGTTTTTTTTAATATTCCGTATTTTTTGTCCAAGTTGGAATTTGTGAACCCTCCGTAGTTAATGTTCCATGATTATCATTTCCTGATAAATCTTTAACAAGAGTTCCATCACCTTCATTTAATCTCCAATATCCTACAAGATTACTACTATTACTATTATTTCTATGGTCATAACCCCACCCAGCATCATATACTGCGTTAGCAAAAGTACCATCTTCATCAATTTCTGTATTATAAATAGCTACTTCACTAAGACTACAAGCCCAACCTTGAGAGTATGGACTATCAGGGAGTCCATTAAAATCAGTACGAGCTCCGAAGTAAACATTTTCTGCACCATCAAGATTATTAGTCCAAGTTGGTTTCCAATTTGAAGTTCCCATACCATTCTCATTTCCAGTACCACTATCGGCTCCATCTTTATAGATTTCTTTTCCATTTATCCATATCCGAACATGCCTATCACCACCAATGTCTTCGTGGTCATCACCACCATATGTTACAACCCAATTATACCAATTACCTACTTCCATTTCGTGACCAGTTTCAACATCACCATTATGTGTGTTATCAGTCTTGGCGTTTGACTGACCGGCACCCACATGCACAAGAAGAGCAGATTTAGTACCAAAATGAAATCTACCATTAGTTTCCGACCTTCTACCTAAAGCTTGACGAAATCCACCAATTTCATCTGGTTTAATCCAAAAAGAAACAGTAAATCCGTGATTAAGTCCAGTTCCTGTACCATCATAATTATCAGGATTAAATGTAGTTTCTACAAAATCGTCTACGGTATCACCAGCAAATGTTAATATATAATCTGTATCAACAGCAGGTTCATCTCCACCTCTTGTTCTTGATGTTCTACCAGCTTCAATTAATTCTGATCTGTATGTATCATTTATATTACTTATATATCTTTTTATTAAAGCAGTAGTATCTTGAAATACTTTCCTAGCCACATTTTCATTTATCTGCAACAAATATTTATTCTCTGGTATTTCTAACCATTTACCCCAATTTAATAGTTCATTACCTTGTTTCTTTCTTGAAACTTCTATTAATGTGGGTATTAACTCTGTACTATCTACATAACTCATTGTTCTAATTTTTTCTTCATACATTTTTTTTGTTTTTGAAGCAATATTATTTTCCATCCATTTAGAATTATTTAATTCTTGTATAATAGTAGATTTCTCTCTTTCTAAAGTTAAAACTTGGTTGGCTAATTTAGTAGCTTCTATTTCTAAATTTTCAATCACTCTTTCTTTTTCATATAACTCTTCTTGATGTTGAGCTTTAAAATCTTTTAATCCATCCATACTATTAGAATTAAACTTACCAGTTAATTGTTCATGAATTTTTTCTTTGTTATCTGTTTCTTTTTTAACAGAATGTCCAAATCTCTCTTTTAATAAATCTAAACTCATTATTTAGGCCTTTCCTCTATTTGTAATGATGATAATCTACTTCTATGTGCTGTAGCTATTATACTATGTTTAAAATTTTGATGTCCTGCTATTAATTGTGGTTCTGTTACTGAATTCATTTCAAAATAGTGACCATTCCAATCCACAATATCACCTATTTCTGGATAAAAATTAGCTTCAGATAAAGTTGTCCTATGGAAATTCATTTCAATTGATGTATTTAAATCTGCACCAAATTCATCTTGTATAATTTCTGGTTCAATGTAATTAATAAGACAATTTACCCTAAATCCAATATTATAATATTTTGTAGTTGATTCACCATAAATATTTTCATCTGTATCTTCGACTGAAATTTTATAAATATCTACCGTTTGACCAACAATATCATCAATTAATTCTTCGTTTAAAGCATCAATCAAA
>Ga0209756_1001736_pt1 | contig 19771 bp, 25 predicted proteins | sample ETNvirenome_6_85_FD_184071 | JGI IMG/M metagenome (GOLD analysis project Ga0209756, IMG submission 184071) | Marine viral communities from the Pacific Ocean - ETNP_6_85 (SPAdes) (version 3) | ecosystem: Environmental > Aquatic > Marine > Oceanic | place: Pacific Ocean | collected 2013-06-19
TGCGTCTGTGAGTAGTTCCATTTATGCGTTCTCCTTTTCGAGCCACCATGTGGCCCATGCTTCGATGTCTGCGTCTCCAAGCTCTGACTCATCAGCCATAGCCTCAAAGACCTGTGCTTGCGTAACCTCTTCTAGGGCATCGCCCATTAGTTCTAAATCTTTCATGCGTGTATTATACCAAGTGAGGGGGTGAATGTCAAGCGTTAGCTCTTAATTTTTCGGAGGTTTTATTCCGAAGAGGGCTGCGTGACGCACCCAGAAGGAGTAGTGTTTGATTGCTTTCATGCGTGTATTATACCAAGTTGGGGTCCAAAAAGCAAGACAAATCTGCTAGAAATTGTTGCCTTGTCTTGGGGGTGTACTTGAGGGATGAGCAGTTCCACTCTTGCATGATGTTTGTGATGGCTAGGCCATAGTTGACCCCACACACATGATGAAGCATGACTCCAGAAGGTGAGGTGATGTGAACATCACATTTGCCATCGCGCCCCATGAGATCAGATACGAGGGTGCAGGTATTGTTTTTTCCTTTCATGCTCCCATTATACCACACCACAAGCTAATTGCAAGCCTTTTCTTTTTTTATTTTCACCCCTAACCCCTTAGCCCATAAACACTTAGGGCCTCGCCCCGGCCTTTGTGAAAAATTGCAAGAAGAACCTGCCGAATACTGCCGTGACCAAAGCAGGAGCAGACAGGGATCTTACAACTTGTGTTTGTCGGGATCGTGTAGGTGGCTCAACATGCGAGCCGTGCCTAGGATTAGCTCCTCAACAAAGCCCAGCCTTGCTAAGGGTCTCAGCGTCCATGTAGCGCACATGGCTCACACCAGAGAAGATGAGGAAGTTCCTCAAGCGTTGACCACCCCATCCGAGGAAGTTATCAGAAGCGATGAGGTTATCCGTGTCACCACGGTAGACCTCCACATCAAAGCGAGGCTTAGAGGGAGTGGAAGCAGGGTCTAGTCTGACCTCTGCACGATTGTTGTTTCTTTCTTTCATGTGTATATTATACCAAAAGGGTTGAGTGATTGCAAGAACTATTTCGGTTCTTTATAGAAGGGAGACTGCGCTCGCCAGCCCCGAGAGTAGAGGTAGAGCCCTGAGGCAAAGCCTAGGACAAAAGGGAGGAGGAGGTCGTATATGTGCATTAGAATATATCAGGGATGAGGTTGAGAATATCACCTATGCGGAAAAAGAACCGAGCGATGACTAGTGAGAGGTCCTCGATCACAGGCATGAAAGCCCAGACGAGGAAGAAGGCGAGGATGCATTGAACTATCTTGAACATGGGTACATTATACCACACCTAGGAGCGGTATGCAAACCTTTTCTTGAATTTATTTACGTTCTTGATCCAGTGCTTATTGAGTCCTGTGGGGTCGTTCTTAGCACCTATGGGGCAATAGATACCCCCAAGGTATGTGATGAACTCACCCTTAGCACCTGCCTTGTGCCACCTGTCCCAGTTCTTCTGGACAGTAGCAGCACACCACCCAGCTTGGGGCCTATACCCCTTAGGGCATCGCTTGTGGATGATGCCATACTGATAGGTCGTACCATTCTCAGCGTAGCGTATGGCTGCCACTATGGGTGCAAGCTCACGCACACACTCAGGGCGTATGTTGACCTTGATGGCATCATCAAACATGGCTGCACACTTAGCACCATCCTTGGTGTGTATGGCTTGGGTGGGTGTGTCTGCTAACACAGTACCACCTATGACCACCATAGCCAGTAGGAGCCAGAGGGCATAGCCCAAGAGAGTAGAGAGGACGATTGTTACTGTTTCTTTCATGAGTATCATTATACTATACTTATCGACCAGATGCAAGCACTAACTTTAGGACATCCCAAAGTTTCTCATTGTCCTAAATGCTTATAGGGCAAAGGCTTACGGAGGCGTTCGCGCTTTGGGTCCCATTGGGACTGCGCGGCCCACCTATAGACACTACTTAATATTATGGGTCGGACTTAAAAATTAGTTTCAAAAAAATTCTAAAAAAAATCTGAGATAATTTTATAGGACCCTTCTTGTTGTGGGACTCCTATATAAATAAGGAGAAACTTAATATGGCACAAAATCAATCATACAATTCACATAATGCGTTTGGATCCATAACGACAGGCTCACCTTTTGGAGGATCTTGGCAATCCCAATCAGGCCCATCAACTGAGCAAAAGTGTATGACTATAATCACACTTACTTTCACTGGGATTTTAGGAAACGAGCAAGCTACGTTGGATCAGAATGGAGTGGATGTTAGGGGATATGTTACAGGAACTAAGAAATGTGCTTGTAAAAAACCTCCACGCACAATCACTGGAACCCCAGGCGATGAGCTTAGTGGAAAGATGAAGACTGGATGCAGTGACGGACAACTGGACCCTACAGAGTTCACCATCTGGCTTCCTGCTTCAAATGGGCATTGTGCTCCTGACAAAGATTGTGAGGGACAGGAGCCCATCCCTAAAACAAGGATCTCTTCAATGATTCCACCCGATAGGTTAGGAGAATCCACAACAGATGGGGATGGTCCTCTGAGCGGGGATGTCACGCTAGATGGGTGCTTGAAAAAGCCTAATCCAGGACTTAATAGTTGGCAAGAGTACCATTGTATGTTACTTAGAGGAATCGACTCTGGGGCCACAGGAAAAACGTGTGGTTCGGCTTCAAGAAATATTAAGAACGCTGGGGTATTTGTGGCTCTGAAGGATTTTGCTATGGCTCAGGGGCCAATGAGATGCGGTGATGGAAAGGTAGACAGCATGGATTCTGGGGTCTGATCAAAATAATTTAACTCTAAATTGGGAATAACTCCGCTACATATACTGGTGCAGGAGAAATATTATGGCTGATAAACCGATGATGGATAATAAGGGATATATTGACGTACAATCCGCGCTTAAGCTTAAAGAGGCTGAGGGGCGAGTTGAGAGAGAAACTAAAGAAGCAGAGGGGCGAGTGCAGGTTGATAAATTGAATGCCGAGTCTGACGCTAAGTTTAGAGAACTTTTAATCCGTGAGAGTGCTAAGGAGACTGCATCGAAACACCTCGCAAAGTTTGCGGGTTTGTATTTACTCATATTAGTCCTCGCCTTCATCGGGAGTATACAATTCATCCCCGAAACGTCAATTGCTGTGGTGGCAGGATTAATTACTTTGGTGGTAACTTCGCTATCGACCATTCTTCGTGGAATTGTTGAGAACGGAGATAATAAAGAAGAAATTCCGACAAATACCAAAGGACCTCGAACATGAATCCAGTCTGGGCATTACTATTTAAAGACAGATTCCGAACACCTTTTTCTGTGTATAAAATGAGTTTAGCAGAAATTGTATTTCTTGTAAGTCTTATCTTTGGAGCAGGATACGGCATCGGTAAGTTAGCTAAGTGGGTTATTGATTCTGCTAGTTCCGAGCAAGTGATTGAAGAGAGTAAATAAAAAAAACAAGCACTACAACAACAAAGGACCTAAATACTTTGAGAAGGTTGCTGCTATAAAAAAAAAGATTCAGAACTTCTTCAAAAATGAATCCAAAAGGAAATACGGAAGGAAATTAAATCATGGACAGACGCGAACAAAAACTTAGAGAAAAACTTTCTAGAGCAAAAGGTGGGCACAAAAAAAGAATTGAGGCTCAACTAGCAGCAATTGAACCCTCCCCTGCTGTGGAAGTGAAAGCTCCTGCTAAGAAAAAGAAAACGACTAAGAAAAAATCTAAGTAATGGGGGAAGGGTTTGGAGATAGTGGCTTTGATCCTATTGTAAAAAATGTCTTTGGGGTTCCCGATTCTTCGGAAGACCCAAATGGACCTGAGGTTTATGGTTTATATGGGATTCGCCTATATCCCATTCCCACTCGTACTCCGTCCAACTGGGGAGACCTTGCCTCAACGAACGGAAATCAGGACTTTCTCTTGGGGGGTGATGATCCCGTTGTTCCTGATGACATGCCAGGGTTCTCCTATGCTTGCATAGTAGAGGCCAATCCTCCAGAAGATCAACCCCCAAGAGAAAGTTGTTGGTGTGTAGGGATGATGGACAAGCATATTGCCCAACAAAATCTGAAATCTTATAAAACTTTTGAAGAGTGTGAGAGGAATTGTAAGTGTTTGGATGATGTTCCTCCTACCAAACCAAAATATCCCAAAAAACCCCCAACGGATGTTCCTCCTCCCATATCCGACATGTGCATTGAGACTCGCGCAGTAAAGAAGTTAACCGCTGAGATGTCAATTTTTATTTTCAGAGACCCCTCCAAAGATATTGGAACTGAGGCTAACCCTGATCCTGGTACACCTAATGGAAAAGCTTATTCAATAGAGACAATTTTATATGATTATAGGTGGACAAAAGAATCCAAAAGAGAATGTAGATCTCTAAATGAACCAGTCAAGGACCGTAAAGCCTCTCAAAGCCTATCTATACAAGCCCAGCCAACGAGAGAGGAGATATTTAGAGATAGACATGGAGAGTACCCAGCATATGACCATGATAGGTATAATTATCCATTCTCAGTTCCATCAGACGAGTCTGTTCTGATAGGATATAAGATTGAATTCGAACTTGATATAAATCCCGAAAGATGTAATACTGCTTGTATTGATTGGCCTGATCTTGATGGTTATACCTTTTACGACTTCTGTGGAGGGAAAAAAGAAAAGAGCGATCAATACACTATAAGCGATGGGGGAGTAGTTCGTCTCGGTTGGAAGAATTATGGACTCCCTACGGAACTGCTGATTGCTCAGTCTATGGGATTGCTCTCAATTGACCATGACCACAACACACCATACCATCCCCCTGGGTATGGATATGTCAATCCAGACGGTACCTTAATCTCATGGGGGCCTGGTTCCGAAAACCAACCTCCAATAATTGGTGATGCGAGTATCCAGACCTATAAAGAAAGTATGGTAATGTATTACTTATTCAATTTAAATCCTTCTCAATATAATGACCTAGTTCGAGGACAAGTACAGAAGGGTCCGCAACTTACCTTTCGCCTGAGTCTTGTTCCAGAGGTGGAATACTGTACTCATCAGTTCAACCCTCCTGCTGTATGGCCTTGGCAAAGAATTACAGCAGGAGCGGAGATGATGCCCAACGATAGCTACTTTCAGCGTGCCGATTTAAATTATTTATGGAACATCTTCAATACATATGCTCCTGATCCTGATCCTAGCAGATATGTGCCTATTGGAGGATATTAACTAAAAATCTACAACGGCAGTCATCGGCAGTTATGCCTTTCTGCGGTTGGAACTTCGCTGGGAGCCGCTCACCTGTGTGGGCGGTTTCCCTTTATGGGTCTAAAAAAAATCGGACGCTTCGCGTCAAAGCTTTTTCATGTACCAACCTTGGGGAGGATGGTTTGTAATCTCATAGGATCTTTTTTTCTCTTTACTTACCTTTGAAAACTGGGCTTGACAAGAAGGGTCTTCACTCCAATTACCGAAGCAGATAACTACATCACTTATATTTATAAGAGTCTCTTGCTCTTCTTCTGTAAGATCATGTCCGTAGAAAAATTCTAATCCCTTTTTATTACTCAGCAGTTTTTCCATACAAGTCTCTGCGAATACTTGGTCTATTCCTATACCATATACGTACTTTACGTTAGTTAGGATACTTTCAAATTGTGTTGTCATGGTTTAATCTCCAAGGGAAGATCGTTATTGTTTACAAAGGCTTCCCTATTCTTATGCCAGGAATCTCTTCCTACTAATTCCCCTCTGGAGTTATGTAGGATGTTCATGTCAATTACCTTATTTGTATATCCTTTGAGAAAGGCTTGAGAGGTGTAGTGGATATCATAGAAATCCCACTCTCCTTCAAAGTACTCAGGCTTCTCTAGCCCTACCTCGTCAATTACTTTCCTTCTTGCTGCTAGAAAAAGTCCGTCAAGAACTACTACATCTCCTGGAGGACCGTAAGGAGTAAGATACTCCTGCCCTTCGGGGTTTATATGGATCACTTTACCTTTGTGCTTTTCCTGTTGCCACTCTCTTTGATTCCACCATATCGCTTCAGGGCCTAAGCAGGTTGTTCCCGCTGGTCCGACAAATCCAGACTCTGGTAAAGATAGCGCCTCAGTAAGCTTTCTTACAAATTCTTTAGGGTCCTCTCTGATCTCAATATCGTCATGACAAAAAATCATGATATCTTCAGGTTTAGGATCTATCTTTTGGTAGGCTCCTGTGTAGGCTTTAAATAATGACTTAGCATTAGCTAGTAGGTACACTCCAATACCACACCTGCATAAGAAAGCTAAGAGTTTATCAGTTGTTTCACTTACATCGTCTCTTGAACGAGTACATATAACAGCGTGTATATTCATATACTATAATATATGGACTAGACCCCCTTTTTATGGAAAAACAAGAATTATTAAAAGAGTTTAAAAGATGTTCTGAAGATCCCATCTACTTTATATCTAAGTACGTTCGAGTTACCCATCCTGTTCGAGGATTAGTTCCGTTCAAACTCTACCCCTTTCAGCACCGTATCTTAGAAGACCTACAAAGCCATAGGTTTAATATTCTAAGAAAATTCCGACAGGCAGGCTGTACTACTATCGCTGCTAGTTATTCTCTTTGGATGGTAATTTTCCAAAAGCATAAATCAGTAATTATTCTCTCCAAAGGTGATTCCGAGTCTACCGAAGTGCTTGATCGCATTAAACTTATGTATGAAGAGCTTCCAGCGTTCCTCCAACCTGGGATCGCAGAAGATAACAAGCATAATATGAAGCTAAAAACTGGCTCTGTTATCAAATCTAGGCCCTCAGGTAAACAGTCAGGGCGTTCTCTGGCTGGTTCTTTCCTGATTATTGACGAAGCGGCCTTTATTGATGCTATTGATACCATCTGGGCTGCTGTTTATCCCATTATTTCAACAGGGGGCCGCGCTTTCGTGCTCTCTACGGTGAATGGTATTGGAAATTGGTATCATGATGTCTATCAAGCAGCTATTGATGGAGAAAATTCATTCAATCCTATTGATATTAGATGGCAAGAGCATCCTGAGTACCACTATAACCCCGATTATGATAATTTGTATGAAGGTATGAGAGAGAAGGGGTTAGATATCCATACTTGGGAGGAAACCACTAAAAAGAATATGCCAACTAAGCAGTGGCTACAAGAATATGAGTGCTCTTTTCTAGGTACAGGCGAAACCTTTGTTGAAGGAGACGTATTGAAGCAGGTTTCCCAACAAACAAGTGAGAATTATTATACTAAGCATAACAATCGGATGCGTGTATGGCAGGACCCTCAACCACAATACAATTATGTGATTGCTTGCGATACTTCCTTAGGAAGAGATCGTGATTACTCTGCATTTCACATAATTAATATGTACAATGGACAGCAGGTTGCGGAGTTCTACTCTAATAGAACACCTATAAATGATTTTGCTAAAATAATATCTACCGAAGGTATGCTATATAATATAGCCCACGTTATTTGTGAGCGAAACACTATTGGAAACAACTTAATTGACTGGCTGTACAACATGTACGAATATGAAAACTTATGGGCTGATGAGAAAGGAGATCTCGGTTTCCAGGTCACTGCCAAAAATCGTGATAGCATCTTAGCGGAACTAGAAGAGGCTATTAGGACCGACTTAGTTAAAATTAACTCAACAAGAACTTGCGACGAACTTATGACCTTTATTATTACAGATGGAGGAAGGGTTCAAGCCGAAAAAGGACATCATGATGATCTTGTGATGAGTCTGGCTTTAGCAGTAACAGCATATAAAAACTTAATAGATACGAGTCCTATTGATTTTGTTTCTCGTATAGCCAAAATGGAAGCTCCTGCAATGCCCTCTAAGCATTACAAGCATAAACTAAGAACCTCATCTGGAGCAATGAGTGAAGAGGATTACCGATGGATAATGAAGTAAACGAAAACGAAGAAGAAGAGCAACTTAACGAAAGCGGATATACTACTTTTGGTGGAAGCGCAGGTCGCGCAGGCTCTTATTACACCCCTACGGGTCCCGTTGGTCGATTCTTTGCAAAGTTTTTTGCTAACAAAGCTCAGTATGCAGCAGTAAAAGTCATGGATCAAGGGAAGGTTCATCCCCTTGCTGGTGACACGGTAGTAAGCACTGAGGTCGTTAAGGACAATAAGGTTGACGATGCTCCTGCAGTTGGAGGAGTTTCTAGGAACCCTATCCTCCCTCAATTAGAACTAAATCGTAGACGGAGATATAAAGAATATGAAGAGATGGATGAGTACCCTGAGATAGGTGCTGCTTTTGATATTTATGCAGACGATGCTACGCAAAAAGGAGCTAGGGCAGAAAGATGGACCATTCAATCAGAGAGCCAAATGGTGGTAGATGAAGTAGAAGCTCTTTTCGAACAAACACGAATGAATAAGTTTTTGTGGGACATCATCCGAAATACAGTTAAGTATGGAGATTGCTTCTGCGAGTTAGTGTTGGACATAAATAAGCCACAAGAAGGGATCAAGAAACTCAAGATTCTGAATCCCAATTGGATCATTAGAGTAGAAAACGAGTTCGGTTACCTGAAAAAGTTCTTACAAGAGATTCCAAATTTGGAATCTCTTCAGTACTCGGAGGTGGGAAGTAACGTAGGGGACCGTCCAGTAAAATACATTGAATTAGATAAGAATCAGATTGTCCATTACCGTCTTCATACCTCTGATCCTGTTTTCTATCCTTATGGAAAATCAATTGCTGCTCTGTGTATGCGGGTCTTTAGGTCTTTGAAAATGATGGAAGATGCCATGATGATCTATCGTCTATCTAGAGCCCCTGAGCGTCGAATCTTTTATGTAGATACAGGTAACCTTCCTACAAGCAAGGCAGAGATGTACATTGAGCGTTTGAAGCAAAAATTTAAAAAAGAAAAGTATTATAACACTAACAACAATTCGGTAGATGCTCGCTTTAATCCTATGTCAATGGATGAAGATTTCTTCGTTCCATCAAAGAATGGTAAAGGAACCAAGATCGACACATTACCAGGAGCAACCAATCTGGGAGAAATCGAAGATGTTAGATATTACAGAGATAAACTCCTTGCGGCTCTTAAAGTTCCGAAGGATTACATTGTTGAAAAAGACTCTTCTCCTGAAAGGAAAGCCAATCTTTCTCAGCTTGATGTTAAGTTTGCTAGAACTATTCAAAGAGTTCAGGTTGATATCGAGACTGGTTTAGAGAATATGGCAAAACGACATCTCCAGTTGAGAGGGTTTCCTGCTGCTTTAATTAAAAAAGTAAAAGTTAGATTGCCCGAACCTTCAGACATGTCGGCAAAGAGAAAGCTTGATATTGATGAACAAAAAACAAGAGTAATTGCGGCTGTTCAACAGTTAGGTCTTTTCTCTAAGGATGAGATCTACAGGGAGTACTATGATATGACTCCTGAGGAGATTACTAGGATGAACGCTGAGATGGAAGAGCAGCAAGCAAAAGAGATGGAGCAACAGCAAGAACAGGCTATGCTGGCAGACCCAACCGCTGCTCCTGGAGCGGGAGGAGCTATGGCAGGCCCCACTCCTGAGGAAGCAGGGGGACAGGAGGGCTTAGAGAATATTCCTCCTACGGCAAACGAAGAAAAGGTTTCTAGTTTGGAGACTTTAAGAGAATTAGTTCTAGAGGATGACAAAAAAGAGGTTATTTCTAGAATAATCGAAAAACAACAACAAAAAGCGTAAGGTATTAACAAAAACTTATATATATAACTTATGTACGTCAAATTGGAGAGTTACAATGTTTTCAAAATTATTTGAAGAAAGAGATAAAACTATCTCATTATTAGTTAAGCTAGGGGATTGCTTGTCAAGATCTCTACGAGAGAATATCACTTTATTTGCTATTGATAGTAATAACTCTCAAGTTACTTATTTATCAGAAAGTAATAAAGTGATTAGTGGTATTTTTGAGATTGACGAGGACGTTAAAATTAAAAAGATCAAAGTTCAGGACTCTTCTATCTTCGAAGATGGGCAAGAGTATGATGGCTTTGTTAACGAAAAAATCCATTCATTCGTTGAGGGAATCCACTACGGAGAGTACTCCACTGCGGACAACTCTTTTGATGATATTCTTTCCTTGTGGGAGAATCGTCTAAAACTTGGGTCAGTCCAACGAAGGCTTTTTGAGAAAACTTCACGTTTAGAAGCACTTGAAAATATTCTTGAATCATCAGAGTTCCAGAAACTTGTGGAGATCAGTCCTCAGTTATCTGAGTTTTTGGTAGAGAACACAGAGAAGATCTCTACAGTTCCTGAGATCAAGAACGCTGTGAATCTATCTAACTCGGTTTCTCAAGCTTTTGATTTTCCATATATTACCTATGATGAGTTAGAAGAAGATAAGACCTATACCCTTAAGGATGGAGTGAGTTCATCAATCTATGAAATGATTTGTAGACAGGAACTTGTAAAGAAGGAATTGGTTGAGTCTAAAAAGAACTTCGACCTTATCTGGGCAGACAACGCTTCAATCAGAAAACTCTCCAGTATGGTCTTTGAGAGCGATGAGAAGGTGGTGGAGGCTCTATCGGAATCTCTTAAAGAAGTGCCTTATCTCGCTTTAGCATCTAAGAAGAGCTTAAATAAGACTTTCAGTAATTGTCTTTCCCAAGTCGATGGAATTGGGGTTTCTGAAAAAGACATCCAGACCTTCTCTTCTAAAGTGTTTGAATATAAGAAGGAGGTTAAGGATATGTTTATCGAAAGTATTAATGAAAAATACGGTGTTAATATCCAAAATCTTCAGGAGCCTGCATCCTTTAAAAGTCTTGCCAATACTCAAGTAATTATCTTTGAGTCTCTTTCTAGACTAGCTCCCAAAGGAAGTGTTCTTAAACAGGTACTATCTGAAATGGCTCTATTTATGAAAGGAAAAGCGGGGGTTCAAACCATTGATGTAAACACCTTCCTGTTTGAGGTCTTTAGTGACTCAGGATATAAAGACCTCCTTTCGGAGGCTGCAACTTCTCCAAAAGAGAAGAAGATTGATTTTAAAAGAATTGCTAAGAATCTAGGGGACGCTCAAGACGTTATCACAACTTTACAGAAGAAAACGGGGGGTAACCCTGACGCAGATAAAGACGAAGAATACTCTAGCGACGAGAATGTTGATCAAGCTGAAATGAAAGCTTCAGAAGACGAGCCTGCGTTGCCCGAGGAAGCTCCTCAGGAAGATGAAAATCCCCCTCAGGAAGAGCCTGTGATGCCCGAAACTATGCCCCAGGGCGCAGTGACAAAAGAACTCTCTGATTTAGAGGCTATGGTGGCAGATATTGCTGCCGAGATTTCAAACGATGATCAGGAGGAAAACTAATGGAAACGCAATTTAGACCCTACGGTATGGTCGCTACCCTCTCTACTACAGATTCCTCTGCTATTGTACTAACCGATACAGCGGGATCGGCTTTAAAATGCAACTTCATTTCCGTAGAAGCGTCAGGAGAAAATCCTGATGCTTTTTTTAGAGTTGGGATGGACGCGAACTCTCAAGCTACACCTGCGGCTAACTATGTAGCAACTTCTGCTTCCATAGGTTCAACTAGTGGTGTTATTGGTGGGTACGCGAGTGTCAATAAAGGAGTAGTAGAATTCTTACTAGCTGACGGTGATAGACCAAGCACTATTCACCTGCAATTAGATGAAGCAGGAGCTTGTAACTTTTTTATTAACTATGGTCAAATCCAGCATGGTAGCGGCTTGCGGGATAATAATAGACCGAATGGAAACTGATGGTTAGGATTGCAAAGTTTGGACCTAAAGCAGTAACAAGTACCTACTCCTTTCGTGGAAGGGGGGGAGGAGGATCTCGATCAACAAACGCAACCTGTGTTATGTATGAGGATAGGTCTAATTATGTCGTTTTTCGATTAAGGGGTAATAGTCTAGCATCAGGGTCTAGAGGAAATCTATGGAAAGTATTACTTTACAAGGTAAGCAGTGGAAGATTTTCCTTTAGACTCATCAACCCTAAAGGATCCATTCTCGTTACTATTACACGAACAGGAGGAGTAGCTAATTTGATGTCAGCGGTAAATTCAAATGCTACAGTAAAAGATATCGTTAATATGCAGATAGTTGGAACTATTGATGATGATACAGCATTTGCTAGTAGCATTACTGATTATTGCAAGTTTGCAGGAGGATCTTGATGGTTCAGGACAAGACTCCTTTATTCGTTGAAACAGATGAGGCTGGAAATGTAACAAATTTTGCCGAGTTTGTCTCAGGAACTGATGTTATCCCTCAAGAGTTGGGGGGGACTGGCGCAACTTCAGTGTCAGGTTTGGGATCGAGCATCCTTATTGGCGAGTTAGCTACTGCGGTTTCTGCGGCTGCTCAGTTAGCAACGGGATTAGAGTTTAACCCAGCAACAGGAGATATTACTCCTGAGGCTGGGATGAGCCAAATAGATCTTACGGGAAAACAAGTTGTTACTACCAACTTAACCGTGAAAGCAACCAGCTTTACTGTTAATGGAACTCAATGTCCCATTCCGCTTCCTTTTGGTTACATGCAGCTAGACAGTGATGGTACAAGCACTACAGATGAAACCAATTTAGGGGCAGGCGCAACTGTTACAAACATAGTGTCGGATACAGACCATATCAGTTGGAACAATACTTCCAAGCATTTTAACGTGAGCGCGGCTGGAACGTATGAAGTTTTAGGAGTTGTTATTCTTGAAGGAGGGTCAACACTGGTTGACCTGGCTATTAAGAAAAATGGATCAGATGTCTTGGTGGGACAACCTAGAGTTCATTCAACGGTTGATCCTTTAGAACACACCATTCGAGCGGTATTTACCGTAGCAGCAAGCGATTACATTACAATCACTTATGATGCAACTGCGTCGAACGCAGTAAAAGCCATTACTGGCTCAACCATGTCTATTAAGAGACTAAAGTGATGACTACACAAGATAAAAAGATGATGATTTCCAAAGATACGTTAATGCCGCTTGGTATGGTGATCGCACTTTGCGGTGGTGTAGTCTGGATTAGCAGTCAGTTAAGCTTGATACATAACAAGCTAGATTTACTAGAAGCAAGCCTAGAAGAGCAGTGGACCAAACGAGATATGGAAAACTGGGGCCTTAAGTTAAAACTACAGAATCCTGATATTGAGATTCCAGGAATAACCAACTAGTCTAGCATATGATTCTGTTTGGTGGCACGGATAATGCGCCAAATATAATTATCTCTTAGTGACGTAACGGTGGTTAAAATGTTCGCCAGCTTGCTGATCAGATCTTCATTAATAGTTTTCTGATGTAAAATCATATTGATTTCTTCTACAGTGGCTTGCAAAGTTTTGATATCTTGCTCCGACATAGTAGAAGCATCTTTTTTAATTGTTTCTCTTGTTTTCATCGTATTACCTTTATTTTTTTATCCCATGAACTGATAGTAAGTGTGATTCGGGCTTCTCCTTGATTTATTTTTGTGATAGGAAGAACCGCATGGGAGTATTGGCTATCAAAGAGGAGTAGCCTGTTATATTTATAAGGAATCTTTATCCAGTTATTCTCTACATTTTCATTAACGGCTTTTTGCACTTCATAGATCGTGGGAAAGAACTGTGTATCAGGGGTATAGTCTACCGTGTGCAGAGCTAGTTCTCCCCCCTCCATACCTTCTCCGTTTCCAATATAAATGGTGGCTGTCATTTTGGCGGGAACCATCTCTTTGGCTGCTTCTTCGCAGTCTATGTGTTGATCGAGGTGATTGTTATTCGCATCTAAGAGATTTACCCAAACCTCATAGCCTGCTCCTACAAACTTGGGTTCTTTCTCACAGATCTTTCGGATTATATGGGCTATCTGGGTTTCTACCTTTGTGCTTTGGGAGTCCTTATTAATATACTTTGCGGGCATGAAATCGAATTGCCACTGGCCTGCATAATAAAAATACTGATATAGCTCATCTAAGGAATTACTTATATCTAAAAAATTATCAATAATTTGAATCATAGGACAACTACTTGGTGGCCCTCTCTTTCGTAATGTCTCTTTCTGGCTCTTGAGTGGTCTTCCAGGTACTTTTCTTTATCCATAAAATCGTAAACGTACACCTCTTCCTTTGATTCATGCGTCCGTAGGGCTCTCCCAAGAGCTTGCAGTGTGGCTATTTCAGATTTCATTCCTCTTGCATTTATGAAGTGGGTGATTTCTTCAATGTTAATCCCTGTTTGGAGGATTTTAGTACCAATGAGGATGCTAGATTCTCCACATCCTCTGAATCTAGATATAGCTTCATACCTTTCTCCGATGGAATCAGCCCCTTCCAGGAACTCGCACTGGCCTCCAAGTAGGTCTTCCAAGGTTCTTCCGTGGTCAAGTGATTTGGTAAGTACAAGTATACGAGCTTGTGTGGTCTTGTTTCTGATTTCATTTACTATCTCCTTTATTTTATTATTTCTTTCTTCGTTTTGCACGATATACTCTTCGTACACCTCTAAGTAGGTCATATCTTCATCTAAACCACTAGCGTCATACTCTCTATCTATTAGTTGGATAAGAGGTTTTGTTAGTTTTCCTGAGTCCACAAGGCTAGAAGTGCTCACGACCTCCCACACGGCTCCTAGAGCCCCTTCAAGGTTGTTTCGGGGAATGGAGTCATTCGGAGGTGTTGCGGTGAACCCGATGCGATACAGAGCGTTAGGGAAGCTCCTGATGGCTGGTAGAGTAATCTTTCCATTAGCGAACTCATGACACTCATCAACCATCAACACCTCTACTTCCTCTAGGTGAGTGTCGAGGATCTTTTCAATGCTTTGGACAGTGCATAACATGATATCTCCGTAAATATAGCCCTCACCGAAGCAAAGGCCAATATTTTCCATTCCGCAAGTTTTAGTAAGAAAATCATAACTTTGTATTAAAAGCTGTTTTGCATTAAAAAGAAGCACCATTTTCCTTCCAGCGAGTGCTTTTACTAATCCAGCCATAATTAGCGTTTTTCCTGATCCTGTGGGTGATTTGACAATTCCCCGTTGTTTCTCTAAAGCTATCTCAATTAGCTCTTTTTGGTAGTCATAGTAGTCAAACCCATGAATGTCCCAAGAGAGAGGTTTAATGCGAGTAGTGGTCTCCATGACCACTTCAGGAGTACAGGCTATTTTCTTTAAATTTTTGAGTATATTATCTAATAAACCACTTCTGAACACTCCTGACCTAGATAAGAAGTGTTGTTTTCCGTCCCAATGCCTTCTTTTATATGCAGTGGAGTACTCAGCACCTGGAACCTTAAAAGAATACAGATCGTATAGAGCTTTTAATAGTTCTGGGTTATCAGTCTCGATACGAGAATTTAGGGTGTCTACGAAGATTTTCACACACTATTATAGTTTAAGGCTAAAACCTTAGGAGAACATTATGTTAGAACAAAGTCCCGCTGTTACGCAAGCAAAACAAGAAGTTGTTGATGAGATACTGAAGGAGTTGCCGTCTGACGCAGCAGTTGAGGTAGAATTGCCTTCAGAAAATAAACTTTACACTTTAGAGGATAAGGATATGCCCATTACTCTAAGGCCCATGACGTTTGAAGACGAGAAACACTTAGTTAGTGCTAAGACTGGTGATGATCCTATTAATCTGATTCTTCAGAGATGTATCAGTAATATTAAAGTTCCCGATCTTTTGCCTATGGACAAGCTTTATCTAATTATGAAGCTCAGAGAGCTTTCTTATGGTGATGATTATAATACGCTTCTTATCTGTCAGAAGTGTAGAGCAGAAAATCCCACTACAGTTAAGCTATCTACTCTAAATGTTAACCCTGTCCCTGATGGCTTCTCGGATCCTATTGAACTTTATTTAGAAGGACTTAAGAAAACGGCCCACATTCGATTACCCCGAGTAAAAGATGAAAAATACACAGCTAATGCTGCAACTGCCTTAGACCAGCTATGGAGATTTGTTGTAGATATTGACGGACATACAGATAAATCCGTTATCTCTGCTGTCGTTGATAAGCTTCCTTTGCGAGATGTTCGCTTTATCATAAATTCCCTCACTACTGATTTTGGACTAGATACCAAGATTAAATTTGAATGTGGTTCTTGCGGAGGGGTATCGGTCGTTGACCTACCAATAGATGCAAATTTTTTCGATGTGAACTAGAAGATGTAATTGATTTAGATAATCTTCTTCTAGAAGCCTATATATTGGTAAAGAGGGCTAACTTCACATACAGTGATGTGAAGGAAATGACCCGAACAGAGAGAACAATATTCCTTCAACTCCTAAAGGACGAAGTAGAGAGAGAAAACGATGCAATTAAATGATTATACTCTAATTGATAGACATGGAAGACCTAGTGTAGGATCAAAAGTAGCAGTTAGGACACAATTTCTAAATAACGGTCAATATTTCGACCCATTTGATGTTAGTGCTTGCACTATTTTTGCTAGGCTTGCCAACGCTAGTCCCAGTAGCGTCCTTGACCCAGCAACCCAGCAAATCAAAACTGGTCTTTCCTTGGGTCCTACTGGTGTAGTGATGAATTTTGGTATCTCAGGAGATCCTGGTTTGGATGCACTAAATCCACACAATGGAGAGTCTGTAGGGCCACTCGCTCCGTATGTGACCTCCCAAAACTTACCAGCAGACGAACAGGAGGATCATCCCTGGTGGCCTCCTTATGTGCCTGGAAATCAAGCCAGTGGAATTTTTAGGGTAAGTGAAGGTGACTATGTTTGCGTTTTAGACGGAGAGGTTGACCTGTCAGGTGGATACAACTTAAACTACCCATATCAGAACGGAGTAGAGGTAGCTAATAGCGCATCTGCCGCTACTGAGTATATTGATGTATGGACCGTTAAACTGTTTCATGATTCTGAGTATCAGGTATTCATAAATAACTTCACACTCTATAATGATACTTTTATTGCACTAACTGAGCCCTTACTTCTAACCACTAGTAATAGGTTAGTAAACAAGCATCTTAATATGGGTCCAAATTCTACTGTACAAGATCTACTAATTACAACCGAGCTTACGGTAAATAACAAAAATCTGACACAATCTGTCAAAAATCTTATTCAAGACTATGGAATTCAAAATCCTGACATTGATATTTGGAGGGTTGTGGAGGGAACTGCGCTACCTACAAACGAAGTTATTACCACAACGAAAGGTAATATTCGGGTGACGAGTGATAACACTATTGTTTATCCACTTAGCCTTACAAGTTCGTCGGTTCCAGGCACTTACGCTGTTCAAGTTTATTACGAATTTCTAAACCAAAAGATCCAGTCACAGCTTATGTATTTCACAGTTACCTAAATTAACATAAAATAATATAAAAAAAATAAAGTGCGGGGGTACATATTCTAGAGGATTCAATTATGCCCCCAACAAGACAACCCATTCAAGACGGTAGCGATTATGCTGCTGCATCTAACCAAGTTACCGCGCAACTAAACGCTTCAGGTGATTCTAGTGCTTGCGAGTTTGGTACATGGCACACCCATGTTCAAGTACTAAACGGAATGTACACCAGGAAGTGGGTGTATGAAACTATGCCTCAAGGGGTTCCCGCTTCTGGTGCTCCTAATGTTTCCTACAACTATATTGATATTAATTACACTGTTCAGGTAATCGAAGAGAAGGAATTGGCTTCTTATTGTAGTGGACTTTACCAACCCCAACAGTTAGCAATTTACAGTGATTCAGCAGAGGGAGGTTTGGGCATCTCAGGAACATTTACAACAAGTGCCGTTGGTTACACTAGAAGGGAATGGATTGAAGATACTGCCACTGTTCCAGGAGATAGCGTATATAATTGCCAATCAACAACGAATGGTATTATAGGGAGACAGCCAGGACCGTATAACCCTACTTTTGACACTTCGGCAAGTCTGGCGAGCCATATAGCAGATGTGTTAAACCAAGCTCACTCCACTTGCGGTAGGTTTAATCCAAACCAAGTTGAGTACTAATCTGATACTCGAAATCGTATGCTTGAGTTTTCTCTAGCATCCAATCAAAAAGGTTCTCACCTGCAACGTGAGCTTCATTCCAGTCTTTGAATCCCGAGGGTGGTGGGCAGACCTCAAAGCCCTCCATCCTCAATTCTTTTCTGGTTCTATCAAATTTATCAATTCCTCTCTGTCCCGCTTCATCGTTGTCGTAGCCTAGAATAATCTTACCATTAAACCTAGAGAGGATCTCAGCCTGTCTGGTGCTGATTGAGCTTCCTAGGGTAGCGGTAGCATTTACTCCCTGAAGTTGCAAGGAGCGAGCATCTAGAGGCCCCTCACAGACAACTAGATGATCCCTCTCCTCGTCGTAGGGGTAGAGGATATCAGAAGGCTTAGGTGCTATGTCTGTGGAGGGATTCAAATACTTCGGTCGAGCATCGTGAAGCGTCCGTCCTTGAAAATAATAAACCACTTCTTCCGATTTAAATGGAATGATAATACGGTTATGAAATCTTCCATGCATACACAGATAAAAGGGAGCTTCCTCCTCTTCGTTCTCCTTGAAGAGTTTTCTTCCAAAAAGGAACGACCAAGCTAACACTTCATCTTTATTCTCGCTGTACGCAGATTTGATAGTTAGAGGAATTAGCTTGCTTGTGTCTAGCTCAAGTTGCTGTTCTGGTCTAACTAATTCGGGAACCTCTTCACCTAAGAATTCGAAGTTCTTGATAAGCAAGTCTTTCTGGGCGCGGAAGTACGGAATTCCCTCTGCCTGGGCATATAGGCTAATGAAGTTTCCAGAAGTTCCAGTTTTGAAACATTGCCATAGTCCACTATCTACATTGATGCTTAAGTGTCGCTTCCAGTCATTCTCCACAAAAAGGGAGGTCATGACAAATTCTCGACCACTAGCAGAGAGTTTACCAATATCCTTGAAGTTCTTGGTTAAATAGTCTTTAATAAACTGAGGTGCTATTATGTACATAAAAACAATATCTGAATCAAAATTCCAAACTTTTAAGCAATGCCAGTTGAAGTACCGTTATCGCTATGTCGAACGGCTTCCTGAACCACCAGAGACGAACACAGAGGCTCTTCACTTTGGGTCTTACATTCACAAGGTCCTAGAGGACGGGGTGAACGCAAAGACCCAGAAGGAGCTTGTTCAGATCGCTGAAGAGGTAAAGGGCACATACAAGGTATCAAAGAAGTATGAGGGCAAGGATTTAAAATGTATCGACAATTTTCTTAAGTTCAACCCAAAGCTGGAGGAGACAGTAGCTACCGAGCTTGTCTTCGAAGTCCCTGTCAAAGAGGACATTACTCTTAATGGGATTATCGACCGTGTAGTTAAAGGAAAAGAGGGAGGCTTTTTAATTATTGACTACAAGACTTCCAAGAGAGAGAAGAGCAAAGTTGAGCTATATCAAGACTCACAACTCAAAGGCTATGTTTACGCTATTAGTAAGCTGTACGAGGTTCCCATCTCTAGCATCGTAGCTGCCCATTACTACCCACTAACCGATAACTTTGTTTTCGTACAGTACTCAATCCCACAAATCAATGCTCACTTAAGAAAGATTGTTGATGAAGTCTGGAAAATACGCAAGAAGAAGAAGGATGAGCTAAAGCCTAGCAGAAACGAGTACTGTAACTGGTGTGCTTACAAGACCGCTTGCCCAGAGTTCTGCACAATGCAGCAAGTAAACAAGACGATAGAAGAACTTAAAGCTAAAAAGAAGGCTTCTTCTTCAAAGTCCCGTAAATAAAGGGCCTATATATTTCGATATCAATAGTGTCGAAGAAGTTCAGAACTTGTTCT
>Ga0209756_1001740_pt1 | contig 19742 bp, 24 predicted proteins | sample ETNvirenome_6_85_FD_184071 | JGI IMG/M metagenome (GOLD analysis project Ga0209756, IMG submission 184071) | Marine viral communities from the Pacific Ocean - ETNP_6_85 (SPAdes) (version 3) | ecosystem: Environmental > Aquatic > Marine > Oceanic | place: Pacific Ocean | collected 2013-06-19
ATACATTCTTTCTGAAAAAAGTTTTTCCCATCCGTACTCGGAATCAGGATTTGCTGGGTATGCTGAATCTTCTGAACAATTGGGGTTTAATGGATCGAGCTGATTATGCTCTGGATACATGCATGCAGAAGATGAATAAAATAACCGCTTTATATTCTTTTTAACTGACTCATAAATTACATTTAAATTTACAAGTGCAGAATTATGCATGATATCGGCATCATTTTCGCCAGTAAATACAAATCCAGCACCTCCCATATCTGCTGCAAGTTGATAAACTTCATCGATATCATCAGTAATAACAGATCTAACGATAGCAGGATCTCTAAGATCTCCTACTACCCAATCATCAGAAAAATTATGAACTGGGTGATACTCATTATATTTTAAATCTACACCTCTAACCCAATATCCTTTTTCTTTAAGATATTTAACAAGATGGCCTCCAATAAATCCACCAGCACCGCACACTAAAATTTTTTTCATATCAGTTTCCCTACCCAAAGTAATCTTTAATCTCTATTTCTTGCTTTCTAATACTAAAATCATCATATCATCTATTACTGTCTTAGAGTACGATATGCCAGAAGCATTAACTACATCTTCTATATCTTTCTCAGTCGGCCATGTTCTTGTAGATAAAAATCTTATATCATCAATTACAACAACTGATCCAAAGTTTTTACAATTACTAGACCCAACTATCTTCTCCAGCTCATATATTAGAGGCGTTTCATTATTTAAATAATCTCCTGCTGTGTCGCCGCCGCTGTGGTGAGAATCTAGATAAAATAAGGCTTTATTATCTATTCTAAGTAAAACTTCACTTATTTTCTCCCTACTGTCGCCATGGAGAAGAAAAATATTCTCCTTATTTATAAATCTATTTTTTGCAATATTATAATATCTTTCTGATAGTTCTATGCTATATGAATGCGAGACATTTTCACTAACAATAGATAGCATGTCGCCGGCGTGGGTGCCTGTTTCAACAAATATGGAAATATTTAGATCGTTAATGATATCGTTTATTATTTTGCCCTTTTTTATTGAATAGTCTCTCATAGTATATCTCTATTTTTAAAGCATTATCTGGTAATGCTAGATGTCATCACTAACTTATTGCTATATTTTTATTATACCGTTAAAAATTTCAAATTTCATATCTCTCTCCCAAAATGTTTAATAAAGGTTGACTTTACATGATTGGCAGCATACTCATATGTTAAAACATCTTGAATTTTAGAAATATTATTCTCTATGCCTTTAATGTTATCATTGCTGAATAGTGCGTTTGACATGCATTCTTCTAAATCATTAAGATCTTGTGAAAATCCTAAAAAATGTTCATTCTCTTTAAGCTCATATGGAAGAATCATCTCGTTCCTTCGCACAAGACTAGTCTTTTCAAGTAATAAATTTTCAAAAAATCTTCTTGTATTATAGCCAATTCCCGGCCATTCGAGACAAATTTTTGTTCTCTTGAGCAAGCTGAGGTATTCATTAAAGTTTAACTTTTCTGAACTGCAGATAATATTCCAGTCTTTTCTTCTTTTTTTGATTTCATTGAGTGCATCAAAACATCTCCATCTTATACCTGGTGTCCAATAGTCAAAAGATAGATCTGCCGGCCAAACATCTTGTGTTAGATCTCTATTTATAGTTCCCACCCATAAGAAATCAATATCTCGTTGTTCAAATGGTAGCTTTGGGTTAGATCTTTTAAAGTTTAAAATTTCTTCAGGATTATCACAAAAGTAACCAAGCGGATAAGTTCTTCTTTGAAGCGGGTTATATCGATTAAAAATATGAGTTTCTGAATATTGAGCTTTAAAAACTATGAAATCGTCTGCGTCAAATTCTTTCAACAGTAATCTTAAATTATTTTGGTTTAATTTAAAATTATCAGAATTCCACCCCGATGCATCATCTGCATCAAAAAGAATAATTTTAGTTTCGTAATCGCTTTCGCTTCGAGTAACTAAAAATGACCAATTTTTTCCTAGAAACTGTTGACAATTATTAAAAAAAGACATTTCCTTTTGACAGTTTGTCTGTGAGAGAAAGTATCTTTCAAAATTACTTACATATCCCCTATTGCTAAGGCCAAAAGCTGTTATCATGAATTTAATTCCACCATTCTTAAAAAATACTATCTACCTAGATAGAAAATAACTTTCCTTTCTAACTCGATCTCTCCAATAGCTTAAAAGATCTCTCATTGTTTTTTCAAAGGATATTTCAGGACTCCATCCTGTATGAAGTGAAAACTTATCTGTACACGGAATCTGAAGATCAGCATCAATCGGTCTAAGTCTATTCTCATCTACCCTATATTTGATATTGCTATGAGTAGAAATGTTTATTAGGTAGTCCAGCATATCTCCAACTGAGCAAGAAAAATTTCCACCTATATTATAATACTCTCCAGAAATAGGGTTAATGGTTACCAGCATATAATATGCCCTCACCGCATCTCTGACATCTGCCCATGTTCTCAAAGAATTTAAATTTCCTACTTTAATAACCGGATCTTGTAGACCAGCTTCGATCATGGCTATTTGCTTCGCAAAAGTAGATTCTGCAAAAACATCACCCCTTCTAGGTCCCGTGTGTGTAAACATTCGAGTTGTCATAATAGTCATCTTGCAGGACTCTGCATAATATCTACCAAGCAAATCAGTTCCCACTTTTGATATTGCATATGGAGATGCAGGATGAAAGTTACAGTCTTCCCTTATGGGAATATTTTCTTTTGAAACTCTTCCAAAAACCTCTGAAGATGCACATACATGAATTATAGGATTAAAGTCAGAAAGATGAATTGCTTCTAGCAGATTTGCAGTTCCTATTATATTTGTTTGAAGAGTCTCTATTGGAGATGTGAAACTTGTTAGCGGGTAGCTTTGTGCAGCTAGATGAAAAACATAATCTGGCTGAGATGCTTTGAGTGACCTGGAAATAGATGTAAAATCATTGATATCTCCATATATTAAGTGAACTCTATCTTCCCTGTTAATCTTTTTAAAAAGATGGTTTATATTTCTTAAGTCATCATTCCATCTGCAAAAACCGTAGATATCCCAGTCTGTCTTCTCTAGAAGATAATCTGTTAAATGAGATCCAACCATTCCTGTTATTCCAGTAATTAAACAAGACTTACTCACTTACATAATCCCCAGTAGAGTCTCTTTTTGATAGTATGGGATTTTTAATTGGCCACCAAAAATTCCACACAGGATCGTCCCACTTAATTGTGAATTGCTTTCCGTCTAAGAAGTGCGTATTTTGTTTGTAATAGTATATAATCTCATCATCCATTGCGAGAATTGAATTTCCTATTCCTGGGGGTAAAAGAATCATTTTCATATTCTTGTCACTTAATGTAAAAGATTCCCACATTCTGTATGTCGGCGACTCTGGCCTGTTGTCTGCAATGAGAGCATATCCTGTTCCCTTAATGACTGTTACTAGTTTTGTTGTTCTATAGTCTCCATGAAGACCTCGAAGCACATGTTTTTTAGATATTGATATGTCATCTTGAACAAAAATAATATCATCACAGCAATCATTAAACTTTTGTGAATCATAGATCTCTATATAAGATCCCCTAAAATCATTAAATCTTTTCGGAGTTATCGTTTTAACTCCGTGAATCTTTGCTTCTTCAACTTTTATCATTTTATTGGTATCTCATATCATTGCCAAATGGCTCTCTTTTAATTTCTTTTCTTTTCGAAATATTTTTGCTACCTTTAAGATTGCATTCATAAAGATATGCTCCTTTTTTATTTGACCACCACACCACTTTTTCACACCACTCTTCCCACGAATCCCATTTCTCACTCGTCCTATCAATAGAATATTCAAATGTTCCAGTAGAGAAAGTTACATCTCTGCTGCTTATAACAGACTCATAAACATCCCAAATATTATAGTCAAGAGTAATATTATAATCATGAGCTTGGTTTGGAAGCTTTATTAATCTTTTATTTAGATCTACAGTCTGAGATATTATTTCCTCATATTCTTCTATTCCTGCGTCACGTAAAGCTTCATATAAAACTTGCTTAGCATCCTCATAGAATTCATCAATATGTCCGCTAGTAACAGATTCTATAAAAGTTAACTCATCAGGAGGCCACCAAATATTTAACCATTTTTTTGATGGAGAAAATTCTGGTCCTCCCGTCTGCATATTTTTAGCATGTTGGAAAAGTTGTCTTTGAATCTTCGATAACGATGAATTTGAATCCTCTTTAATTTCTAAAAATGCATTAAATATCGATTGATACTCGATATTAAAGATGGAATTTGCAATCACTATGGGAATTTGAAATATTTTATTAAAGTACAGAAAACCTACAATATAAGCAAAATATCTCGCCTTCACCCAATCATCGCCTTTCATACTATTAGTTCCAATCACCATTTGTTGTATTTCAGGCACCTCCTCTTCTTCTAGTGAACCATGAATGTTTATTATATTAGACTCAACTATCTCTAAGCCGTGTTCCGCTATATACCCTGGCTTAGCCATCTCTGTGTTGGGAAGAATTGTCAAATTATTAAATTGAATTCTATTATGCTGTCCCATGTCTATTAATTTCACAATTCCTGAGATAAAGCTTTCACAAGTTTCTTCTGGAAGTCCGAGAATTAAATCTGAAAATGTCTTTATTCCGTCGTGAGTAAATCTTCTTTGAAGATCATAAAAGCTACTTAGCTTGATATTGTGTCTCTTTATTGCTTTCAGTGTGGGCTTGTGAACTGATTCAAATGCTATAAGCACTCCCTTTGATAATCCAGAGGTAGATAGTAATTTTTGTACCTGATAGGATGATTCAGAATTATTCTTTGTATTTTGAACAGAAAGGGCATGTGGGTAGCCTAGCTTTTTCTTATTATTTGCAAATCTCTCTGTAATTGAATAATCTCTATCTTTATACATTCCAAAGTTAGCGTCGCAACAAAATATAAATTCTATCTTATTGTGTGAAAACCAGTCTGCCTCTAGAAAGAGTCTATCTTCAAGATTATACTTTTGTACCTTTTTCTTAAACCCAACTCCCCAGTCGCAATAAGCACAAGAAAAGGGACATCCCCTATTTGTCTCCCACAGCCCAATCCACTTTTCACCAGGATTATTTTTAATCAAATTGTCAAAATATCCTTCTAAAAATGGTGACGGAATTTCATTCATATCATTAATTCTTTCACATTGAGGAATTGTGATTATTTTACCATTTTCTCTATAGGCTATCGAAGGTACAAGATTCCACTGTCTTGTAGAAAAATTTGATAGAAGATCAGAAAAAACTCGTTCACCTTCTCCTATAGCAGCTATATCTATAAAGTCATGCTTTCTAAGATATTCATCAGTACCATTGTCAGGAACATGGCACCCGCCAAAAACAATTAAACACTTGGGATTCGTCTTTTTAAGCTCCCTAGCTATTTCTAAAGATAAGTTATGATTCCACACATAGACACTAAACGCAGCAATGTCTGCATCTTGTAGATGTCTCACAGCATCTTTAACTTTAATTCTTTTATATATCGGGCTTAAGAATTCAAATTTCTCAAAATCATCTAAATGAAACTTAGCGTATGAATATAAAAAGCCCAGTGAAAGTGGTAAATAATTTTGACCAGAAAAACTATTATTAATCTGAATCATTCCTATCTTTATCTTTTTATAAGTTTTCATATTTATCATACCACTTTATTAAGTCTTTAATTCCTAAATCTAGGCTTATCTGAGGTTTGAAACCTATAGACTCGGCGCGAGAAGTATCGAAGACTCTCCTTTTGTCACCTGTAACCCTATTCGTATCCCAAATTATTTCTAAATCCTTGTTGACATTTTTAACTATTATATCAACTAATTCCCTAATTGAATATCCTACTCCGCTTCCTAGATTAATAGGGAAATCAGGGCCGGGTGACTGTCTCATAACCATTAAAATTCCCCGAGCCACATCTTTACTGTGTATAAAATCTCTTATATCAGACCCATCTCCCCAGACAACTAGCTTATCATTACTAATAATCGCCTTTTTAACTAAAGATGGAATAACCATTGCAGCATCAGAGTGAAAGTCGTCATATGGACCGTAAGTGTTTGCAGGCCTAACTATTGATATATCATTCCAGTTATGCTGTATTTTATATGCCTCCGCTTGTAGCTCTCCCATTCTTTTTGCCCAACCAGCAAATCTGTCTTTTTTTGATGGAAATGTTTTCCACACATCATCCTCTAATAGAGTGCTAGCGGGATGATAGACGCCTACTGAGCTTGTATAAAGATATTTTCTAACTTGACACTGATGAGCAGCTTCAAGCAAGCATGTATTAAAAAGTATCTGTGGTGTGAAATAGCTGGCAGGCTTTTCTTTCATTACTTTTGGTGATCCCTTCACGCATAACAGATTAAAAACATACTCCATTCCATCGCATGCAATCATACAATTATCAAATTTTGTTAAATCTAATAAAGTAAATGAAACTTTTTTTAAAAACTTTTCATCAGGGAGGCGTATATCAGCTACAAAAACAATAGCACCTTCTAGTAAAAGCAGATCTACAAGCTGCCTTCCTATTAAGCCTGCCCCTCCAGCGACTAGTACATTTTTTCCTTTAAACTCGCTATAAGGAAACACCGTCTTCCCCACCTACTAGAATCTTATTATTCTTCTCAAACCATGAAATTGTTTTTTCTAAGCCATCTCTAAGTGAAGTCTTTGAAGACCAGCTTAATAGCGAGCTAGACTTTGAAACATCAATCAGCTGAACAGGAATCATAGTAAGCTTAGAAGTATCGAAGAAAAATTCTGGCCTATGATTGAATATTTCTGTGATTAGACACGCTAGCTCGCGAATAGTAGTTGGCTGTCCGGTCGCAATATTAATAGGATCAGCATTTGGATGCTTTATAATAGTCTCAAGCATACCATCAACAACATCTTCAACATACACAAAATCCCTTATTTGGTTTCCGTCTCCCCAGACATAATACGGATTTTGACGATAGTGTGCCTTTAAAATTAAATGTGGTATTACATGACATCTCTCCGGATCAAATGTATCATGCGGACCATAAACAGAAGAAGTTCTAATCATAGCAAACTTTGTTTTTGTAAGATTGTGAAAATACATACAGACACGCTCACAATATCTATTCATCCATCCCACTCCCTCATAGCATGCATGGGGCTCGCCAGTATGTCCCTCAGACTCTATAGCGGGATAATCAACGTCAGGATATGCTGTCGAACTTCCAACAAATCCAAAAATCTCTACACCAGACTTACAAGCTGCATCAATCATATTCATTGTTGGATTAACATTATTTCTAATTAATGCTGTAGGGTCAGAATTTTGCCCTTTTGCCCCTCTAGTAAGTGCTGCTAAATTTATTACAACATCCATATCACTAGTAACTTCCAGACATTGTTCATATGAATGTAGATCACACTTAATAATTTCAAGATTTTTATCAGTGATCCCTATCTTTCTAGTTGTATATTCTGTTGTGCGAATATATGCACCTTCCTGAAGCAGTCTATTAATAGCGGTATGACCAATAATGCCAGCTCCGCCAGTTACCAGAATATTCTTGCCTGTATAAAAGCCCACTATATCTCTCCTCTTTACTTTTTGCGCCAAATTAAAATAGAATATGGTTCAAACCAAAGACTACCGCATCTTACGTGTCTAGAAAAAATAATATCAACTATACCGTCTGCTTCTAACTTTTTTAATGCCCCATAGAGACCTTGCAAATAATTCCTCTTTTTCACATAATTAAACATGCAATAATCTAGTAAGCTTGCACTTGGATCTAAAAATTCTATAATTGGTTCTATATGAATGCAGTATTTCGGATCTTGTGATAGTGCATAATCTAAGAATTTATTAAAATTTGTTCCAATCTGTTCTAAAGCCGTGACTGTTAGAATTGCAGAATTTTCTGATATTTTGAAATTATAGTCTGGATTAAAAAAATCAAATAATTCAAACTTGCAATCAATTTTAAAATGACTATTCAACCTTCTCAATATCTCACCAGATGATGATACCCAGTCTGTTCCAATTAATTTTATATTAGGGTTTATCTGATTAATTTGAAGAAGGTTGTAACCTGTGCCACACCCGAACTCATATATGGCATCCAGATCTTTCAAATATGTTGCAGATATGCATGATATAATAATCTTTTGTAGATTTTTTTCGAAATCTGGAGCTGCAGGTCTAATGAAACGTCCATTAAATCTGAGAATATTATTCTTAAAATATTTTGGTGATAGAGAATCTGTATCGTTTGACTTTATAAAGTCTTCATTATTTTCAGACCATCCCTTTTGCCAATCTAAAATTCTATCTGGACCGGCTTGTCTAAAATCTGTCTTTAATTTTTCAAGATAAGATATTAATAGTGCCTCTACCTCTTCGGGCGCGACATCATAGTATATAAAGCTATAGCTTTCTATAAGCTCTACAATAGGCTGAGATATTTGCATTCCAAGGCATATCTTAAAATCAGACTGAGTCAATCTTTTCATTTACTGCCTCTTAATTTTCTGTTACTGATTATAATATTCCCCATATTCTACTAAGAGCGTTGGCTTGCAGTCATATCTTGTCAAAGCTTTTTTATAGGCTGGAAATATGTCATTTTTATCTTCTAGCCTTACGACATCCACATAGCCCAATAAGAGCTTGAAAGCATCTGTGTGGTCTTGTGTGTGCTGGACTCCTCCGTTTAGCGGTACCTTTGCACCTATTGACGTTCTAATAATAACTCTGGGTTTAAAAGTACCTCGGGTCATCTCTTCCATCTTGTCTAGGTGATTAACAAGCTGATTAACTGCACACAGAATAAAGTCAAATCTAGGATAGCATGTAACAGGAATGAAACCCTCTAGTGCAAGACCTGTTGACATACCCATTTGTGTTTCTTCAAACACTGGAGTTTCTATTTTTCTATCGTCCGGGATAGTCTTTAATGTATTGAATATTGAATTACCACTATACTTGACAGACTGTCCTATGAATATTGTTCTTGGGTCTTCTGATAAGAATTCCATGGCTTTGATTAAATGATCTACATACTTCATAACTTCTCCCTAGAAGAGCACCCATGTGCCTGTTCCGTGATGAGGATAGCCTCTCTCATACCTGTAATAAAACACATCTTCTGGGTGGCTTGATTTAGCTCCGCCCCATGTTTCATCTGTCGGGGTATTTGTACTCATGTTATTATCTTCTATCACTATTTCAAGAGGAAGATTATGCCTTCTGGAAAACTTATAGCACTCATGAAATATACCCGTCTCGGCAGTCATGTCCCCGACAAATAGCCAGACCTTTTTATCAGAATCTCTCAGCTTAAGTGCCTTTGCAGCTCCGAGAGCAATTGGAATAACACCCCCTACTATAGAAGATGTATATAGCTTTGGGCTATTACTATATACACTCATGCTCTTACCTTCAGATATTAATTCCCACAGCTCTTCTTCAGCAACTCCGTGAAGCAGTGCATGATAATGATTTCTCCAAGATGAGAATACCCAATCATCAGGATGAATATATTTGAAAACTTCAATTAATTCATTTTCATTATTTTTAGATAAATGTACTGGTCCCGCTATTGTTCCCTTTTCATATTCTTTCTTCACTCTTTCTTCAAAGAGAATAAGGTCGTTTCTTGTTAGGTATACATCTCTTTTTTCTTGACCTTTAAGCTTATCGGGAACATATAGGCTCATTGCACTACTCCTTTATCATATTTTTATTATACCATGAAATAGTCTTTTTTATTCCTTGATCTAGAGTGTGCTTTGGCTTCCACCCTAACTCACTCCTAGCCTTGCTTGAATCAAGCGCTAGCTTAGTATTAATGCTAGGCTTTGAAAGATCGTGGCTAATTGATAGATTTTTTCCAGAGTGTGTGATTATCTTTTCGACTATGTCACTTACAGAATACGATCTTCCCATTCCAACGTTAAACAGATCGTAATTTTCTTTCTGATTGTCTATTGCCAGGTGAATAAAGTCTACAACATCATCTACATAGAGCAAATCTCTTTCTGTCTTTCCATCACCCCACACTACTATATTGTCCCCCTCATGCGCTGTTAGCACTTTTGTGATAGTTGCTCCAAACATGTGAGATTTTTCTAAATCATATTTGTCGTATGGTCCGTATGTGTTGCTATGTCTAATAACTGTGTGTCTTGTTCTTCCGAGCGAAGAAAAGAATTCACACATCTTTTCAACATAGACCTTCGTCCATCCCACCCCAAAATAATTCTTTGGTATGGGCTCATCTAGATAGTGATCCTCTTCTGATACTGGTGATCTATCTGGATTATACATGACACCACAGCTCAAAAATAATAAATGTCCCACCTCATTGTCATAGCAGGCCTGTAGAATGAGAGAGTTCATAACTGCGTTATCTGTAACGTGAAGATACGGTCTTTCAATAATATCCTTTGATCCCGATGTTGTTGCAGCGGCCTGAATAACTACATCGTATACGATGCCTCTCTTGAAGACAGCATCTACTCCTAGCTTTGTCGTTAGATCGCAATTAAAGAAAGTTTTATATTCATTAGAATTAGAAGTGGCCCTGGAGTTTCCGACACCGTAAACAGACCACCTGCCATCTTTTAAAAAGCTATCTGCTATATTTCTTCCCATAAACCCAGAAGCACCGCAAATTAAAACATTTTTCATTTATTAATATCATTCCAGCTTATTTCCCAGTCTTTAAACTCTGCTGAAAGACAATCAATTTTATAGTCTTTTCTCCCGCCTACTTTCTCTTGAATTTTATTTTTTGCAGTATTTCTAATTCCATTTAATCCATGAGAAAGCTCAAGACTATTTCCCTCTTTTATTCCTTTTCTATAATTTGACTCATTATTCCAGATGTGTAAGTTCATCTGTGATAATACAACTATTGCTCTTATTATTTTGGCATCGATTACTTTAGAATCTTTGAGTATAATATCTATGTCATGACATATGTCAGCTATTTCTTTAGAGTATTCTTCTTTGTGATCGGGAATAAACACTTCTTTTAGCTGTGATATTGACAATCTATCTATTAGCTCTGAAAGTGTTGGCAAATACTTTCTTGTAGTCATAAAATTTTTCCCCTTTTAGCTGATGAAACTACATAGTTTTCATACCAATCATTAATGTTACATTTTTTATTGATCTTGCTATAGCATGAATCAATCATATCTTTATATTTTTTACTATCATAATCCCTTAGTATTTCTAATAATTTTAATTTTAAATCATTAGAGTCCTCGAAATAAATAAAATCTTCCCCTGGGACGAGATAATTTTCAATTGCCTGGCTGTGCGGAAATTCTCCTCCAGCGAAGGGATTTTTGTAACACAGCATGATAGATCTAGAAAATGCTGCATCAAGAACCCTATACGTCATTGATGGAGTCATGTCGTGAATAGCGCTACCTTCTCCAATTTTTTTAAATTTAATAAACTCATGATTCTTTATAGTGTATGCTTTTCTTCTATTATGATCTGGGTGCCACATTCCATGAAAAAATCCTGTCCATACTATAGCTGCTTTGCTCCTTAAGGCTTCAATCATCTTATCTTCCCAAAGAGGTTTGTTGAATTGTCTACTATCCTGAGAACATAGAGTAAAATTAAAATTATCCATCATTGTCTTCACCCAGGGAGTTACAGCAAATTCTGGGTTCATCTGTAATGTTGATCCGCATAAAAAAACATCTTTATCTTTTTTTATTGAATCTATGTCTATTTCCGAATTTAATATATTATTTCTAATTGAATCAAAATCATACGGAAGACATGTCTGAATATAAACAGAACCTAGTGATTTATCTTTTCTTCCGTGATATGTCTGAGGGCAGTGACAGACCATATAGTCGATATATCTTTCAGCATTGATATTGTGTCTCGCTGATTTGAAACCCATCCATGTTCCTGGATTTTCCATGTTAAAAAATATATTAACTCTAGATCTATCGATTTCACTTTCATTGGGAGCATTCATACTAATGTAAAAATCAACGTTGCTTGTTCTTGAGTCATTTGAAAATTTATCCCAATCAACAATTTTTTCCATTTGTCCCGCAACTACATCGCCCGGATACTCACTTTTATACTTTTTTATCACTCTCATTTTTAGTTATGCCCTTAATTATTTTACTAGATCGGCAGATCCTTTTACAAAAAATCCATCACCCCAAGAAATTCCTGCCCAATTTTCTTCAACTAGGTTGAATCCATAATCTCCTAAAAACAGACAAATATCCTCAATTAGACTGGCTCCGTGATAGTCTAATATCTTCTTTGGTGTTTTTCTATTAATCTCACACATAATATAGTCTATAGACCTAAGTGTATTTTTTGATCCCTTTAAGACTTCAAGCTCATATCCCTGAACGTCTATATTTAAAAAATTAAAAGAATTATTCAAATTCATATCATCTAGTCTTCTCATTTTGACTGCTTCTTTTTCTGAAAACTGTATATGTGAATAATTTGAGCTTGGTTCTAATATGGATGAACATCCGTACTTGTCTATTGACTCCACAAACATTTCTATATTTGTATTGTTATTTCCAAGTGCGAAATTATACAATGTTGTTTCACAGTCTGGTCTGTATTTTTTATGTATACTTTTGATATTATGAGTAAGAATATCAAAAATCTTTCTAACTGGCTCAAAATAGACAACTCTAGGTATTCTTGCATTTAAATACCTTATATGCTCTTCTCCATGATGTGCTCCCACATGAATCACGCCGTTAATATTCATGTTATATTGTCCTATTATTTTCTCAAAATCTAATAACATATTTACCTCTTTAGATATTTTTTTGATTCTTCAATACAGTTAAATTTTGCATCAATAGCATAACAGTGATGAAAAAAATACGCATGAGTCTCTCTAACGTTCAATTTATTTTTATGAAAAACCCAATTAACAGCTGTTTGATCAGAAGTAGAATACGTCTTTACTTTAATTCCAGGATGGCTTTTAACTATTATAACGTCTGATGCGTCTATTGATATTAGACTTTTCGTAGTTTCAATAAATTCATCAACTATGTGCAAGTTGTCATGGGATATTCCCAAAACCCCCGTATTATATTCATTAAAATTATCTGTTCCGAGCGCTTTGTTACAGACATATTTTTCTCCCCAGTATGGCCTTCCATCCTTAACATTTCTTTCAAACTTCCAAGAAAGTATTCCACTAAAATTCTCTAAGTCATCTATATTTTTTAAACATGTCAAATCATTGTCAAGCTTGACGATACTCTCTTCAGACTCTTTAGCATGATATCTTATGTGTTCTAAAAGTGGGAAAAAACAATACTCTCTACTTTTCCACTCTGATATTAAGCCAGAAGACTCACGGATGTCCAAATTATTGTAATTGACATCATATTTTTTAATTTTAGAATATAATAAATCTACATCATCAGTATCTACTATGTGAATTCTATTGGGATTTTTATAGAGAAATGATGCAAAAGATGCCGCCGAATATTCGAAAACGAAGTCCTTGCTCCTATACACTGTTTTTGACCACACCCTTCCAGATCTTTTTTGTTTCTCCATATCATATTCGAAAACTAGGCTTATGGTCTTCACTAATCCCCCTTCTGTATTCTATGACTATCTTCATCAAAATGCTGTGTGGAAAATTCAAATAGTTCGGTGTCCTCGAGAGCTATAATTTGATGTCTTAGCCCCCTATATACGTGAAAATTATCTCCCTGACTGAGAATTTTTTCTTGTGCACTTTTTAAATCATCGCTTTCAGAATATTTTACAAGAATCTTTCCTGATTGAATATAGAATACTTCATCTTTCAATTTATGATAATGCCATGAACATCGCTTATTTTTTACAAAGTATAGCAGCTTGCCACAGTATTCTTCACAGTTAACAATCCACTTTTCAAATCCCCAGCCCTTTGAGACAAATTTAATGGGTAAAGAAGTCTTCATCACTCACTCCCTTATCATCAATATAGACATCTCCAGCTGGTTTTCCTAAAAATAATGAATGATATTTAATTCCCCAGCTCTTTAGTTGATCGAAGGTAAGATCATAAAACATAACATATGCGGCCGCCTGATTGTTATTGCTTCTTCCCATGCCGCGCGCTGTGAGAAGTATAATGGTGTGTCCCTCATCGTATAGTTTATTAATTTGATTAATTCGATTATTAAATGGCTTTGCATCGCTATAGTCGTGACCCTTATTTTCACACAATTTGGTGCATATAGTTCCGTCAATATCAAACACATAAGTCATTTAAATCCTCCATTGATATTACATACGTTCCAAAATTTTCAATCGCGCGGGCTGCACAGAAATTAGCAAATTTAATAGATTTATTCAAATCCTTAGATTTTAAATATTCTGTGATTAATCCTGACAAAAATGTATCACCTGCGCCACATACATTTGCACCCCTTAGCGAATTACTTGAAGAAGCTTCTAGATTATCAATTTCACTTTTTGCAGGCGGAAAAATCTCTTCTCTCCATATTGCCCCTTCTTTTCCAATTGTTACAATTATTTCACACAAATTTGGAAAAGCTATAGAAGAGGCATATTCTTCCTTATTAATTTTAATAACACAGCCCTCAAAGCATGATAGATCTTTTCGCTTAGAGTCAACAAATACGGGAATATTTAGCTCTCTGCACTCCATCAATATTTTTTTAATAACAGCTTCATCTAAAAATCCCTTATCATAATCAGAAATAGCAACCACTGAATATTCAGAAAAAATAATTTTATTAATTTTTTCTTTGCTTGCAGGGTGTAACTTTTTTCTCTCGCCGGTATCAAATCTGAGAAAGTGATGCATTGTTCTATTTTCAATAAATCTTTCTTTGGTTATTTTCTCATCATTGGTGACAATATCTACTCTGTTACCTAATCCCTTTAGGTTTTCATAGACGTTTAGTGCCATTCCTCCGTATTCTTCACTTTTGATGTGTCTCAATACAGGTATGGGTGCCTCCGGACTGATTCTTACGCACTCTCCGTAGTGATAGACATCTGTACACGAATCACCGATTACTAATATTCTGAATTGTTTTTGTTGTTGAATATCCATTTATTAACCTAAAAATCTTTACTTCACAAAGATCATTTCCGACAATTTCATCTTCACTATAATCTCCACCCTTCACAATAAGATCGGGATTTAATCTCCTAATAAGATTATATGGGGTGTCTTCATTAAATAAAATAACCTTATCGACAAACACTAATGACTCTAAAAGAAACTTTCTATCATTTTGATTATTAAAGGGTCTATTCTCGCCTTTCAACCTTTTTACGCTGTTATCATCATTTAATCCAACAACGACAATATCACCGCACTCCTTGCAAAATCGTAAAAGCTCTATATGTCCTCGATGTAGAATATCAAAGCAACCGTTTGTAAAAACTACAGACATTATTCGACACGAAAATAGGATGTCTGTGGAGCGAAATTAAATTTCTTAAGATTGTATTTTTGAATTCCCACAGCATCCATAAACGCTAAAGTCTCACCCTTCCACTTCTTACTATTGAATTGGTCTAGCACTACAACACCCCCTCTAGGGACACATGGTAATAAATTTTCTAAAGCGACTTTAGTTGGTTCATATATGTCAAAATCAAGATAAAGTAAAGATATAACTAAATTTGGATTATTTTTTACATAATCTGGTATTGTCTCAACAGCATCACCTTTTATTAATTCAGTCCTGCTTACATGAGATAGCGGTCTATCTAGATCATTAATAGAAATAATTTTTGACAATAATTCTCTATCACAGCCAGAAAACATTTTTTCACAAAAATTTTGTGAATCTTTATCTTTATTTAAACTCTTAAACCCGTCGAAAGAATCAAATCCTATAATTTTTTTATTAAATGAATAAGGCTCCAATAAAGACATTAAATGATAAAATAGCATAAAGCTAGATCCTCTAAATACTCCACACTCCACAATATCACCCGGGACTCCCATAGACATTTCAAAAATTTTAATCCTAGTAATCATATTAGAAATTCCAACCTTTGTATTAAAAAGATTAAAATTATCAATATAACCAGACATATTCGTTTCATCAATTATTCGTTTCATTTTCTCTTGTGAGATTAATTGATCACTAGACAAGTTTTTCTTGTATTCCATTTAAAAGCCCTTAAAGTTTTTATAATTCTAATTCTTTCATAATTTTTTCTACTATTAGAAATTCATCATGAAAAATAGCATCTTTAGTACATTCATCACATCTAATCTTTAATCCGCAGGGACCGTGACTCGATATGGAAATATTAATATTTTGCGGATACGACGTTAGTCTTAAGTCGGCATATCCTGTATGTATGACAATTGATTTAGTTTCAACTGCAGTTGCAGCATGAACTAAGCCACTTTCAGTCGATAAAAATAGCTCGGACTTGCCAATAATTGCAGCAGCTTCTCTAAATGTTGTATTATTAGTAAGATCTGTAACATTCTTTAAAACTTTTTCAGAATTACCAACTTGAACTACTTTAATTTTGTCGCTTATGCAGTCTACAACTTTTTGCCATTTTTCAAAAGGATATCTTCGATTTGGTGTGTAGTTATCTTTTGAAAATGGTTCTATTGTTATAAATCTCTCTCCGTTTAAAATACATTTATGAAAATCATTAGCAAAATTTCTTTCTTTGTAATCTAAATTTAAAACACACTTCAATTCAGAATTTGTAATACCATAGCATTCACAAATTTGATGAATTATGTGTATATCAGGCCTATGGAAAGCTTTTTCAGGAGTATCCTTTTTACAATAATTAGCATCTGGATTATTTAAAACTAGAGGAAAAATATAGCAATCTTTAAAAACATTCTTAGTTAATTCACCTCTTAGGTTTATAAAATCATCATTATGCCTAAAAATTTCGCTATCTATAATTTTAATAAAGCTTCCATGCTGTTCAACGGGTAAGATGAAAATATTCTTCCCAGCTCTTTTTCTAATTTCTCTTGCTGCAGGAGTCCATGTCAAATATCCGCCTAGACCCATTAACTTTCCATCCACTCATCGACCCATGATTGATCATTGATAGCTTCATCCAATAAATTATTAATTGCAGATTCTTCTGATATTGTCTCAAATGGTCCCTCTTTGATTATATCTTTTTGTGGATACTTTTTTTGATCTCCTACATTATCTTTTGCAAAATTCCACCCAAGAGGAGTACACACATCCACAAAAGATTGTGGACGATTAGATTTCATCAAGTCTTTTATTTTTTCATTACTAAGTATTTCATAGTATAATCCTGACTCGTGAGGAGGCTCTACATAGGTCCCATATCTAATATTTCCTCTGATAAATGATGCTCCCCCTCTAGGATCATTCCATGCTCCAGCTGTGAGTGGCACATGAGCTATTAATGCTATGACACTATTTGGATATTTTTCAACTACGCGCTTGTTAAAAATATCCTCTGATCTTCCCCAGTAAGCCTTTTCAACAGGCCAATTAGTTGGATATGCTCCTAAATCCTTCAGCACGCTCATTGAGAAAAGACCAGTCGTACCGAAATGATTATTTGAATCAACCCAGTATTTGCATCCTGTATTTTGACTTTGAAAACAGCTATTTGAATCTACGCGAGATGATAGTGTAATCATTCTAACTGCATCAACTCCAATAAATGGAATTCCAGAATCTAAAAGATCCTGACTATATGATTTGAGATATTCTGGCGTTCCTATGAGCTGCCTATCGTCCTGCATTGAAAATAAAACATCACCGGTGGCAATCTCTATCATTTTATTTTTTGCAATATACTCATCATTAATCCAATCTCTTCTCTCACCAAGGTGTAAGTCATCAATAACATCAAAATTCTTCAACATGTCTATTAATCCCGCCTCAGTAGATCCGTTATCAATTACAACAACTTGTATGTCTTTATCTTCTTTTACACACTCTAGACTTGTCAAAAGAGATCGTATATATTTCTTTCTGTTGTAGCTTATTATTCCTATTGTTATCTTAATCGACACTATCTTTATTTCTCCTATTTTCTAGTACACTTAAATACTTTTTATATGTTTCTTTAATATCAATTTCAGAATTGAATTTACAATCCACAGTTCTAGAAAAATCCATTTCGGGGGGATTGTACAGCTTTATAGGAGAAAAGTCCCAGTCATCTTCAACAATAATTGTTGAATTCTTTCCTGCTATCTCACTAGTACCTCCTGCTGAAGAGCATATAATATGACATCCTGCAGCTCTTGCATCTATCACAACATTTGGACAATGATCTAGCCACGCCAAATGTAAAAAATGTGAAGATCTCCTATAAAGTCCTATAAGTGAATTCCATTCTAAATCTCCTGCATAAAAAATCCGAGAATCGGCTATCATGACATCTGGATTATTTCCAGCGACAACAAGACATGCATCAGATGGAGCTATTTCTAAAAAATATCTAATATTTTCTTTTAATCTCTTGTGAGGTCTCCAGCTTGAAGCGCAACACCATACCTCGCTGAATCCATCTATTACATCGCTATCTATGGGATCAATTGATTGAATTAATTCGATATCGGTTCCATTTCTAATAACTTGATGATTTTCTTTTATTCCAAAGTAATTAAACGTTAAGGCCTTATTAAATTCTGATTGAAATATGACATCATCTGCTAGTAGGTATGTTGACTTTATTGGAATGTTTAATGAGTCAAAATCCTGATCACTGTTAAAATATATTCCATCAAGTCTTTGAACCATTGGAGCTATTTTAATTGATGATGCTATAAAAGACAGCTGAACGTCTGGAATCTCTTTTGGCTGTCCTAAAACAATAGTGTGACCATTTTTAATAAATTGTTTTGATAGCTTTCTCCCAAATGAGTTCGGCCCTGACCGAGAATCAAAGTTAACATTTTCAAAAAAAATATTCACGCTCTATCCCAAAAACCCTCTAGCTCTAACAATATTAATTGTTGATATCTGCAAGGATTCCTCCCAGTTTCTATCCTTGATTGATACTGAATTTATATTGTACTTGTAACAGATATTATCGATATACTTTCTCTTATTTGTTAAAGATAGGATTGGTAGCATCAGTGCTTGATCATAACCTCTTTTAAACCACTCTCCGCTGGGATTTAAAAAATTATTATCTGAGATATCACTTATTAATGAGGATCTAAATGTCCTTAAGTGTGATGAAGACCACGGCCACATGTAGGGATCAACATTGTCTGGCATCTCCCTAGAAATATTCATTCCGTTTATATCCCATTTATGTGCTGTCCATACAACATCGCTGCCAGACTCGTATTCTTTTAAAATTAAAGAAACAGTATCATCGTTACATAGCTGATCATCGCCATCAATAACAGCTATGACGACATCTTTATCTTGAAATAATCTCGCCGTCTCAACAATATTTCTCAAAGCAAATTTTTTATTTTTATTTTTAATACCGTGAAATTTTTCATCATGAAGGCAAAGATGAGATATTTTCTCCCATGTATCATCTTCTGATAAATCATCTATTAAGGTACACATCCATCTTTCATCATTTTGTGAATTAATTGATGAAATAATATTATCAAAATTCCTGCTCATATTATAGCAGGGTATAATGAATATCACTTTCATTTATCAATCCACTTTTGAATAATTTTAGGA
>Ga0209756_1001744_pt1 | contig 19720 bp, 15 predicted proteins | sample ETNvirenome_6_85_FD_184071 | JGI IMG/M metagenome (GOLD analysis project Ga0209756, IMG submission 184071) | Marine viral communities from the Pacific Ocean - ETNP_6_85 (SPAdes) (version 3) | ecosystem: Environmental > Aquatic > Marine > Oceanic | place: Pacific Ocean | collected 2013-06-19
GTTAGGACAGGATCTTAACGCCTACCACAACCTTGATGCAGAGGTCGAGCTTACTCAGATTCTGTCTGAGCAGATCGCTCTTGAAATTGATCGCGAGATCCTTGAGGACCTCGTTAAGGGATCGACGGGTGCAACCCGTTTCTGGTCTCGACGACCCGGTCAGTTCCTTAACCGTGTAACCGGCGCTGATGCTTCCAATGGAACAAATCCCCCGGATTTCACCGGTAATGTGAGCGAGTGGTATGAGACTCTCATTGAGACAATCAATGATGTTTCGGCCCAGATCCACAGGAAGACACTCCGTGGTGCAGCAAACTTTGTGGTTACATCCCCAGAGGTTGCTAACATCCTTGAGTTCACTGCTGGCTTCCGTGCCAATGTGACTGCTGATGCAGACCGCGGCGACGCGGGTGCTGTTAAGGTTGGTTCGCTTTCGAAGAAGTTCGACGTTATCGTCGATCCTTACTTCCCGCGTAATCTGCTCCTTGTGGGCCGACGCGGTAGTAGCTTCCTTGAGAGTGGTTATGTGTATGCACCTTATGTGCCGCTGCAGACCACCCCGACGATCTTCGGTGTTGAAGACTTCGTGCCTCGCAAGGGCGTGATGACTCGATATGCCAAGAAGATGGTTCGTCCAGATATGTATGGCTTAGTCATAGTCCGCGGACTTGAAGAGTAGCATACCTGACGTAAGGTCAAAATAGTTAAGCCCCGTCTCTCTTTTGAGGCGGGGCTTTCTATTTAGTATTAGACAACTAGAGGACTATTCATGGCGATCCCAAAACTAACTCCCGCTTCCACTACTAATTCCAATGTTTTGCCGATTACCGGAAGTACAACCAATGTTGTGGCGACATTGCCTTTTGGAGTATATGCGTCCTCTGCCGCATTTGTTTCCGGCGCCACGGATCAAGTGGCATATACATATAAAAAGCTGGGGGGAGACGTCCTAGACATTGAACTGACGGAGGGAAATATATACTCAGCATACGAAGAAGCAGTTCTAGAATATTCATATTTAATCAATTTACATCAGAGTAAGAATTCCCTCGCGAGCCTTTTGGGAGCAGCCACAGCCAGTTTTGATCAGTTTGGCCAAATTACCGCGGGGCACGCTCTATCCGGCTCAAATGTAGAGTTGAAATATCCACGATTTGACTATGGGTACGTAAGAAAAGTTTCAGATCGGATGATCACCGAGACTGGGCTAGGCGGCACAGTTCCAATCTATTCGGCCTCGGTTGCTAGAGTGGCCGGCCTGCAAGATTACGACCTTCAAGAGATTATATCGTCCTCCGCAGCCACAGACACAGATGTTATGTATTATGGGAAGGTAGCAGACAAGAGAGTTGTGATCAGAAAGGTCTTTTTTAAGACGCCCCGTGCTATGTGGAGATTTTATGGCTATTATGGAGGTTTTTCTGTAGTCGGGAATATGAGAACTTATGGTCAATATGCTGACGATTCAACTTTTGAAATAATTCCCACATGGCAGAACAAACTTCAGGCCATGGCCTATGAGGATGCTTTGTGGACTAGAATTTCTCACTATTCTTATGAGATAAGAGATAATATGTTGCGCATATTTCCTAGACCCGTCAGCACGAGTCCAGAAAACTTCTGGGTTCAATTTACTATTATGGATGAACTAGAGCCGTGGGAAACTGGCGACCGGGGCCAGACGGGTATCGATGGCATAAACAACATGAACACCCTGCCATTTCAAAATATTCCATATGAAAATATCAACTCTATCGGTAAACAGTGGATTCGCCGCTTTGCGTTAGCGTTGACCAAGGAAGTATTGGGTCAAGTTAGAGGCAAGTTTGCAGTTGTACCAATCCCCGGTGAAAGCGTAACACTGAACGCTGCAGAATTATTATCGCAAGCTAAAACCGAGCAAGATTTGCTTCGCGACGAACTGAAGCAAATCTTGGATGAGATCACCTACGAACAGTTGGGAACGACCGTCTCCTCTCTGGAAGATTCGGCCACGAAAGTGTTGCAGAATGTTCCCGTTGGCATCCTTGTAGGTTAAAGGAGGCTCATTCCGGTGGCACAATCAAACAGCAAACGCACACAAAAGCAGATAAAAAACAAGAACAAAAAAAGCTATGTTGGCGATAAGAAGGTTGAATCTAGGCTGCATGACATTGAGGTTTCTCCATCTTCTCTGGAAACTATAGATAAAGCTGTATTGAATTATGTAGATGAAACCTTAAACATTTCGGTTTCCACCAATGAGGGATTTAAGAAGGTCCCAGTGCTCTGGGTGACTGCCGAGCGCGCCTATCAACTTAAACACAATAAGGATCTGAGAGATTCAGAAGAAACTTTGATTTTGCCGCTTATTACGGTGGACAGAAAGAGTATTCAAAAGAGCCCCACAGAGTATGCGATCCCGGCAGCTAACATTCCAGCCGTCCGCGACGCGATGGGGGGCACTATTACAATTGCTCGCAAGATTAATCAGAAAAAGACTGCGGAGTTTCAAAATGCCTACTCCGAGAGAAACTTTAATAAAAGTACGTGGCCCAAAGTCGAGCCAAAGCGCACAGTATACGAAACAATCACCATTCCGTTCCCTACTTGGATAGCACTGAACTACGAAATATCAGTTCGAACAGAATATCAGCAACAAACAAACGAAATAATAAGAAAATTCATCAGACAAGGGGGCCTCAACAGCATGCCCTTCCGAATTGAACAAGAAGGTCATAAATTTGAGGCGTTTATAGATGGAAATCTTTCTAACAACTCCAACGTCTCGTCAATGGGAATGAAACAGCGAAATTATGAGACCATGATCAACTTCAAGGTTTTGGGATATCTTATTGGCGATGGCGATAACCAGGAGCAGCCAAACATTGTTCGTCGACAGAATGCAGTAGAGGTTAAGATCCCCCGCGAACGTGTAATTTTTGGTGACGTTCAGGACTTCCTGGATAATTCCGGGTTTTATAAAGAGTAAAGGTGGTTTCAAGTTTTATTTTACTATTTATCAATGAACGTTAGCGTTTTCGTAGGAGAATACAAAAAATGCCAGTAGATAGTTTTAGATTTGTATCGCCAGGTGTTTTCATTAATGAAATCGACCAGTCGACGATCCCCCAGGGAACCACTATAGGAGCAGGCCCAGTTATTTTTGGGGTTGCCGAAAAGGGCCCAGCCCTCGTCCCCACACGGGTATCCAGTTTTTCAGAGTTTGTGAGCATTTTCGGGAATCCCATTCCCGGTGCTGCAGCGAATGGAGATGTATGGAGACAAGGAAACTACTCCAATCCCACTTATGGCGCATACGCAGCCCAAGCCTATCTGGCTAATGGCGCTCCGTTAACGTTTATACGCCTCGTCGGCGATCAAGAATCCGGTGGAACCGGCAAAGCCGGCTGGGAGATCCCTAAGTTAGCCCAGAACGGCGCCGCCAGCATGAGCAACACTGGCGCATCTCTGGGCCTCTTCATTGCAGGCGACAGCTCTGAGACTGGCCAGACAGAAGGCACCCTCTTGGCGATATTCCAGGTCACAGGATCTGATACCACGGTACAGTTGACAGGTGAAATAGGCGGAGATGGCGGTACCGCAACGACAGCTGCTTGTGCAATGATCCGACCCGCTGCAGTAACCGATTCTACCGGCACAGTTTACGAATACCGGGTAAGAATTTCTGGATCAAACGGAATCGAGGACACTACTTTTAACCTGGATCCAAAAAGCTCTCGATATATTCGAAGCGTTTTTAACACAAACCCTCAGCTCTTAAATAGCGATATCACCCCAGCTGCAAACCTTAGGGACTATTTTTTGGCTGAAACATATGAAAGAAATGCTATTGATAATATAAGCAACCTTTATGAGGGCACCTCAATTACGCGAACTAATCTTTCGGGTACTCTTGGGGTTGTTTTGGGGCTTGTTTCCGGTTCCGTCTACGGAGGAGATCACCAGCAAGCGTATGTGTCTCCTGCTACTCCTTGGATTGTGGCCCAGGACGAAGGCCTTGCAAGCATCTTCGACGTAAATGATACCGCTCAGCGGCTGTTCCGTGTTCACTCTCGCGAAGGAACCGAATATGCCCAGAATCACTATAAGATTTCTATCTCGGATATTAAGCAGTCTTCCAATCCGCTCTTCCAGCCATATGGAACGTTCTCGCTGCTCGTACGTGATATAACGGATACCGACGAAGACCCGCGTATTTTAGAACAGTTCAACAACTTGGACCTTAATCCCGCGTCCCTTAACTTTATAGGCAAGAGGATCGGTGATCGTTCATATTCGTATGATGCGGTCAACCAGAAGTGGACCGAGATCGGTCAGTATCCGGTCTTGTCCTCCCTCGTTCGTGTTGAGTTGGACTCCATGGTTGAAAATGGCGACCAAGATGCATCGCTGCTTCCGTTCGGATTCCGCGGCATCCCCGTATACTCCCCAGCACAACTTCAAAGCGGCTCGAGCGAAGTATTATCATATGATCTCGGAAACTCAGGGTCTCTCGACGCATGTGTTTCTATTATTGCAGAAGGCGCCAGCGGCTCGATGCCGACCACCGCGTTGACTACCGATACTGACGACGACGGCGTGGCCGTTGATTTCGGCAGCCCGGCCGAGATCGGCGAGACCGGCACCTCGGCCTCGTGCTTGGTTTTCCCAGCACTCCCCCAGCGCTCCAGCGCAGCTGACGGTCGGTTAGGCAAGAACACCAACGCCTTTTTTGGCTTATCGACAAATCAGGCCGCAAACACTTTGGTGTTTGATGGCAGCATTCGCGATTTGGTGAGGATTACCCCTGCTAGCACAACCGCTACCAATGTTGTCTTGTCTCCTGGGTTTTCCCTGGATGATCTGGTATGGACTAGTGGGGTTGTCTCACATAGTGGCTCCGATCTTTGGATATATAACGACGGGGTTACTGGAGACGGCTCCCCGCTGCAGCCGAATGCTAACAGCCTGCGCCGCGGCACCCCTGAAGGCGCCCGACGCGACGGCACATCCATGACGGCTGTCAGCTCTTCTTATACAGAGCCTCTGAATTTGGGATATAACAAGTTTACAGTGCCATTATACGGTGGCTTCGATGGATTTGACATTTTCGAAAAGGACCCCTTCAATCAGACCAGGGCCTTGGATGTCAGCATTGACTCAAAGACGACAAGCGCTTACCCGATGTACTACACATTACGCAAAGCTATTGATTCGGTGCGAGATGTGGATCAAATAAACATCAATATGGCAGCAATGCCCGGTATCACCGATGAACAGACAACCGATTATCTCATTGCCATGGCAGAAGAGAGAAAGGATACCCTGGCGATCATCGACCTTGAGGGTGGATACACTGCGTCAACAGAAAATAATGATTCTTTCGTTGACCGCATTGGTTCATCTGCTAACACTGTTACTCATGTTGAGAGCCGCAACTTTAATTCAAGCTATGCCGCGTCCTACTATCCATGGGTGCAGATCGATGACCCTGCTTCGAAGCAGCGTCTTTGGGTGCCCCCATCCGCAATCGCGATGGGCGTCTTGGCCGCTTCGGCAGCACGCTCTGAACTGTGGTTCGCGCCGGCAGGCTTTAACCGCGGCGGACTGAACAACAGCTCAGCCGGCCTGAAGGTTGTTAATGTCCTCGAAAAGCTGACAGCATCACAGAGAGACGATCTCTATGAGGTGAATGTTAACCCGATTGCTTCTTTCCCGGCCGAAGGCATTGTTGTGTTCGGTCAGAAGACGCTGCAGGCAGCACCGTCAGCCCTTGATCGTATTAATGTACGTCGCCTGATGATTCACTTGAAGAAGGAAATAAGGCTGATTGCAAACAACATACTTTTTGATCCAAACGAAATGGTTACATGGAACCGGTTCTTGAACCGCGTCAACCCATTCCTTGACTCAGTCAAGAACAGGTTTGGACTTTCCGAGTACCGAGTGGTTTTGGATAGTTCAACAACTACCCCTGATATGGTCGACAGAAACATCCTTTATGCTAAGATTTTGCTTAAGCCGACAAGGGCGATTGAATTCATTGCACTCGATTTTGTAATTACTAGGGCGGGAGCAGATTTCGGATAATAAAAAGGGGGGGATTTAGTTCCCCCCACTATTTAATTTAAAGAGGATATTAAAATGGCAGAATTCTGGAGTTCAGTACAAAGCGAGCCGAAACGATCACATCGTTTTTTGGTTACTTTTGACTTACCAAGTGGCACAAGCACACAAATCTTTGCTCGATCGTTTGCAAAGCCCTCCTGGACATTGGGAGTGACAGAGCATCAGTTTCTGGACAAGACTTTCTACTACCCAGGCCGCATTAACTGGAACGAAGTACAGATGTCTTTTGTTAATTCTCAGGACCCTGACATGGATGCAGAGCTGCAGTCTGTTTTGGCGCTTTCAGGATATGTTTTCCCTGATGAGGTGTCGAGCGGCACCAGTGTCGTCCGCGCAGGAACTCCGAACAAGCCAGACGCCGTCGGCGCCATAGGCAACAGCGTGATGGTTAGCGAACTAGATGGTAATGGCCTCGTGATTGGCAGCTATAAGCTTCAAAATCCGTTCATTACATCAGTTTCTTTTGGTAACCTAGATTATGGCAGTGAGGAACTCCTTTCCGTTGACCTTAATGTGCGATATGACTGGGCAGTATACGTTATAGGCAGCTAGGGGTCTCTCTCATGGCCGAAACCGAAGACCCCTCCGTCATCCTTGATCCGACGCGCACCGGTACCGCCGGCTTCGGCCTTAACGACGGATCCGCGACTATCGCAGATCAGATATGGTGGACCTCTCCCCATGTTTCACCGAAACAACAACATCGATTTTCAGCAGTTTTTCCTGTATATATGCCGACGTATCCCTCCCAAGGAACGGACACAACTGCTTTAGCAAAAAGCTTAACAACACCCGCAAAACTCGACAACACCAACGCAGAGAAGGTCGTCCAGAGAGTAAACAGCATCCAAAAGAACCCGCCAATCGTACCCAAGCTCGAAGAACTCGTGCTGCTGACTTCCGCAGAGCATGTCCGGACCTATATAACAGATTGTCTGGGAAGAAATACGCATAACTCGGGCCTCGCTAAGACAATCGTCGAAGATGATCTCAAGCTGTACAAGTACTTCCGTGGAAAAAACACCGGCGCAGTCGGCTCCGAAGATCTAACCTCCGGCAAGCTCCGTCTTCGAAGCGCGGAATATTTGGGGGTCTCGTTTATGCCCCCCAATATACAATTCCATCAAGGCTTCCAGGCCGAGTCCGACGCCGGAGAGCCTATCCCCGACGACGGGCTTAATACCTACAGTATCGGGGATGCCACCCTTCAGTTTGTTATAACACCGCAGGATGATTTGCATTTTTCTTTAAATCTTTTATTTGCCATGGCCGCCTTCGCCGGCGAGAGTGACAAAAAAAGCGGAAGAGGAAAGGGATCTGTTGAGTTGTTCCCTTATTATGCGTTCCGCGATACGGAGCGTACCAATCGAACTGTTATTATTAAAGAATATGGCGCACAACAACGAGATTTTAAAGTGGGAACAAGCAACGCCCAGCGCATTAAGCAACTTAAGGAGAAGCCAACCGACGCTGAGGGATGGTGGGCCACCGCTCCAGTTATCGGAATACACAAGCTTGTTGATCCAATTATCAAGAATGTGCAATTTAGTGATTATACATATGGAAGCAATAATTTGATGAGAGTTACTGTGACATTGGGCTATGGAAAGACAACCGGCATGTCGGAATTCTATTCTTATGAGATAAGGGATCAACGAAACCCGCAAACCAACACTCTCCACCAGGGCGAGAGCCGATATGACAACGCGCACGGCTATCTCCCCAACAAGAAAAGGATTATCACGAATCATCCCAATTGGATGAAGACCGATGCTGGCGAAGCAAAAAAAACCCGGCAAGGTCTAACCAAAGAGCACGCCGACCGAGGCTTTAATAAGGCCCCTCCGCTGTCTCCGGCAGACTATAAGGGCCTTGATTATGACCAATTGCCGGAACGTAACCGCGACATTGAACAAGCCATGAGAGAGAAAGACGTCACCAAAATAAACAAACTTTTGGCTAATGGGCGAACCACATCCAAGAGCATTTCGCACCTGCATGATGAACGCCCGGGCCAGCGCGGATCCAGAGCCGCCGACTAATCTTGACGATCGGCCACAAAACAGTTTAAATAAAAATTCGTTACTGATATAATTATTAAAGAAAGAGAGGTGTCACTTGACACGTAGAAACAATGCAGACCGGCTCGGAGCACCGCACCCGGACCCAGACAATCTTCCAGAAACCGTAGAACAGGCACAAAGCCCAGAGCCGCTGTCGTTTATCGTTCCAACGGAATTTGTCCCCCTTCCATCCAAGGGAGAATACTATCCTGAGGGACATATCCTCTGCGGAGAGGAAACTGTTGAAATTAAGTTTATGACAGCCAGAGAAGAGGATTTGTTGGCCTCTCGATCGCTCTTGGAAAAAGGTCTTGTCCTAGACCGCTTAATCGACAGCCTGTTGGTTGATAGAAAGCTCCGCTCCAGAGACCTTTTGGTTTGCGATCGCAACGCAATCCTGATTCATGCCCGGAAATCCGGCTATGGCAGCGACTATACAACTACGATAACGTGTTCATCGTGCCTTAAGGCCGACTCATACGAATATAATCTAGATGAGGCTGACGTCGATGGTCCCCTTAACGAATATCAGCTTGAGGAGATCTCTAGCAAGCATCTCGGCGGCGGCCGCTTTGAGGTAGAGGTTCCAAATTCGCCGGTTTCGGTGGTTTTGCGCCTTTTGAACGGCCATGATGAGAGGGCCCTGTCAGATTTGACGGATAAGCGAAAGAAAAAGAAGCAGGCCGACAGCCTGATAACCGATCAGCTGAACTTTATGATTGCATCCGTGATGGATCATGATGATCAGGAAACAATAGGCCGTTATGTAGACTCCCTGCCTCTGAGAGATTCGCGATTTTTGCGGAAGGCCTATGAGGGTGTCTCTCCTTCCATCACTTTGCGGAAGGAGTTCGTCTGTACCAATTGTGGATACGAGGACGACATCACGTTTCCCTTTACGACCGACTTTTTTTGGCCTAACAACTGATTATCACCAAAACGTTTATGAACAGTTTTTCTTTCTGAAATATCATGGCGGCTGGGGACTCATGGAGGCCTATAACTTGCCCATTAAGCTGCGTGAATGGTTTGTGAAAAGGCTTGTTAAGCAGAAGGAAGATGAAGCCGAGGCTGTAAAGGAATCGACAAGAGGAAAGACTAGTCGTTCATCAACACTGGGCCCAGGCAACGCTCCGCCCTCAATGCCATCTCCTGATAGCAAATAACCTTTGTTTAAATATGAACTAATTACTATATATTTTGAGGGACTTTTATGTCAAACACGGCACAACCATTAATAGTTAAATTAAGCGTTCCGCGCAAGGAAGCTTTAAATGAGAGCTTTGTGCGCGATTTCGGTACTGTGGTCACGAGCCTATTGGGTTATATGTGGCAAGACGCACCTCCTGGCATGGGGGCCAAGGTAGCTGGCCCCGCAGTTGGCCCGGATATCCTGCAACGCGCTAAAAACCGAATAGCAGAGAACGAAGAGGAAGCTCCGGAGGAGCCCCGAGCAAAGATAGTGGGAACTCCCACACAAATTGCTGCATTCGGACGCGTCCTAGGCAGCGAAAAAAAGTACATGGAAGCATTTTTAGAGCACGGACTTGATGATCCGCAATCTATGCAGCTCCGTGCTGACTTAAACGAGGCGATTGCTGATTTCGAATCTGAAACCGGTATTATCTGGCCCCTGCGGTAGAGGGCAAATAAGTGGCAGATCCAAAAGACCCATTGGGCGTATTAACTACTGACCGAAAACAACTTGAATTAATAAGCCAGGTATACGACCAGATCCAGGCCGCCTCTGGTCGTATATTAATAGCTGCGCGTGGGTTTACGGAAGAACAGCGCAAAGCTGCCGAACAGATGGGCATCCTCGCTGAAAGAAGTGAGACGGCCGCAAGGGCGGAGGCAGAAATCAAGGGATTTCTCGCCGATCGCGCGCGACTCGTCGGCGACATTAACGAACAGCTTAGGATTAATAAGTCAATTCGAGACGCCGAGCTCCAGGTAGAGAGCGAAGCGCTAGCGCAAATCGAAAAAAACCTCGTATTGGCCCGCCAAAAAGCTCAAGCTATTGCCCAACAGTTGGCGGACCGAGACGACTTGCTTATTAAGCTCCAGAGAGAATCGGCTGCCCGAAAAGAGCAGATTCTTCTTGATCGGCGCAAGAGGCGAACCTCGATCGAACAAGCTCGTGTACTATATAAGGAAGAGGAAGAGATCGAAAGGGTACAGACTGAACATCTCAGAAATCTAGAAGAGATACAAAGAGCCAATAATGCGGTCATAGGACAGGCACAGACAGAAATTACACTTCAAGCGCAGAAGACAAGGGCCATCGAACAAGGAGCCACTGGCATAGACAGGGTCGTCGGTGGCCTAGATAGCGCGATCGAACGCACCGGCTTTTTTAGCGAAACTTGGAGAGAAGGCATTCTCGGCGGCCTAGTGGATGCAAAAGATCACGCAAGAGGCCTTGAGATGCTTTTCGACGATCTAAAGCTCAAGGCCCAAAAGATAAGCCTAACAAACCTGTCAGCAAATGTGCTAAAAACTATCCGAGATGAGACAAAAAAGTTTTGGGAGGAGTTCGATAGACTAGGCGCATCCTTCCGACAGACAACTGGGGTTCTTGACACCGGCTTCGCTGGGATTGAACAAAACATAGTAAACGTTCAGCGTGCTAATTTACGAATGGGCGTTTCCCTGGACGAAGCCTTTAAGGCCGGAACAAGTCTGCAAAACAATATGGCCGCATTTTCTTCAATGACAGATCGTGCGCAAGGAAGAGTTATGCAGGCGACCGCAGTTATGGCTGAGTTTGGTGTATCGACAGACACCACCGCAGAAATATTCAACAAGTTCTCAAAAGGTTTGGGGTATGATTCGGTCCAGCTAGAGAAGTTGAGCACCCAAATGATGGCCTTGGCAACATCGTTGAAAATGCCCCCTCAAATAATCGCTACAGAATTCAATACCGCCAGCGCCCAGCTGATGAAATATGGCGGTGAAATGATGAAGGTCTTTAAGGGCCTCGCAGAACAGTCAAAGCGCACAGGATTGGCAATCTCGGAACTAATGGGGGTTGCTGCCCAATTTGATACCTTCGAGACAGCCGGCGATGCAGTCGGCCGTCTAAATGCCATTCTCGGCGGCCCCTATTTGAACGCAATTAACATGGTGTATGCCACAGAAGAAGGCAGAATCAAGATGATGAGGGAAAGCATACAAATGTCAGGACGACAGTTCAGCGCTCTTCATCGATTCGAGCAGCAGGCGATTGCCACAGCTGCCGGCATTACAGATATGTCTGTGGCCGCTCGCCTTTTCGGCGGCACCAATGCAGAATTTGCAAAAACAAACATGGAGATGCGAGAGCTTCAGGAACGTGCAGCAAAAGCTCAATCTGTAACGGACAAGTTTAAGCAGGTTATGATGTCATTTGCTATAGCACTCGGCCCCGTCGTTCACATCCTCGGCGGGCTCGCGGAGGCTTTGGTCGTCGCGCTCAATCCCCTAGGTGAGCTTTTAAAAGTGATGGGGGTTGATAATCCGGCAGTCATTAATACATTGGGGGGTCTTACGGTTGCTATATATGGCGTTGCTGCAGCTATGAAAACTGGATTATACGCCGCCGTAACAGGGCTTTCACCGGCGATCGCCGGCTTGATGTCCGCGTCCGGCATTGGAATGATGGTCACCGTCTTTGCTGCTCTTTCGGCAGTTTTAGCAATTCTACCCAAAGACCTAAGGCGCGTGGCCGGAGGATTTGTTGCCTTGGCCGGCGCCGCATCATTGGTTGCCGTGGCCACTAGTGCACTATCTCTGAACCCCTTCGCGGTTGCCGCAATCGCCGGCGCAACTGCGGCCGGCGCCGCCACTGTATCAGGTACATTTGATGAGATTTCAGCCTCTTACGCTATCGGTAAGCCCCCGGGTGAGTCGGTTCCTGGTGGAAAAGCCCTAGTCGGCGAATCGGGCCCAGAACTAGTTAAGAGGGCCGGAGGCCAAAATGTTATGGTATCGGGCCCAACGATTATGCCGGTTGCAACGGGTGATGCGGTCCTTACTTCTGCTGCCACACAAGCCGCAGCTAGCGCAACAGAAGAGTTGGTTCCCGTTTTGTCGTCACTACAAACAACGGTTGATTATCTGGCAGGATCGATTGCGAAGGCCAATGCAGCGGAGACCAACTATTCGGATGACAGAGAATTGGTTATAAAACTTGATGGTCGAAAGGTGGCGTCGAACACAATGCGATACATCAAGAGATCTTCAAACCTTAGGTTAGGTTAAGGAAACAGGAGGGGAAAAAATGAGCACAGCGTATACATTTCTCGCACTTCGACACCTTGCGGCTAAACGCGAGGTGCTCTTGCCGATCCGCGTTAATAACTTTTTGATGGACACAAGACCAAACTGGGGGTCGTCGGAGGTGTACGGCCGGATGGATCCAATCTTCACATATCAGAATACTAAAAGGACCTTTCAGATCACGTGCCAAACTGTGATGCACAGTGAGCTGGACAAGGTCACGATACCCATCATTCCAGGTGCTGGTGATAACGCTGCCAAAAAAGTAATCGATACGTACAAAGGCACCAAAAAAAACCCCTCTGCTGGCTCCATAGACTATGCGGCGCATTTGCGTGAACAGATTAGCAAAATATATAAATTTATGTATCCTGTTTATGAAGACAAATCCTTCACGATAAGAAATCAAGGCGCGACCACCGACATGCTAAACCTTCGCATGAGTCAGCTCCGCGCGCCCCCATTGTTAAAAATTATTGTGCCGAATGTATTTGCAAGCTCCAAGGAGGGTAATCCGGGCTCCTATATTTTCGTTCCTGAGACGTGGTCTCTCTCAACAGGATTGGCCGACGCCAGGGCGAATCAAATGACAATCACCAGCCCAGGCCAGATGAAATATTTGGCGCCTCTGGGGTCTTATGGGTTTACTTTAGGGGGCACCATTTTGCATACCGTCGCCCCGGGTTGGCGACTGGGGAGCTCCCACGCCGACATCGAATATCAGAGCGACGGCTCCGTCGATTTCGACCCGGAGACCTCCGACCATGCCCACGGCGTCTTCGCGCCAGTTGGGTTTCCATTTGGGAGTGGTGTCGTGGAAGACCCCGACAAGGAGGACGAAATAATCAAAATCCTTGAGGATAATACGGGACCATAACGAACCATAAAAGAAAGAGATCAATACAATGACAAGTAGATACATTAATTCACCATTTTTTGAAAACACGGACCCTCTTTATGAAAATGTCTTGGAAGACCGCGGCCTGAAAACCGTGAAACAATATGGAACAACGACGTTTAAAAAACTGAGCCCAGCGCAAAAATCGTCTCTCTCGGTTCAGAAAGTGTCATGGCAATATGGCGATCGCTTAGACAAGCTCGCCTCCCGCGCATACGAAAATCCAAAGTATTGGTGGATAATCGCCAGATTTAATGGAAAACCTACAGACGCACACTTTCAGGTGGGGGACCTTGTGCGCATTCCTCGTCCTTTAAATTTAATTTTATCCTTTTATACGGACTAGCCCATGAGTCGACGAAGATATTCTAAAAACGCAGCTCACAAACTATCGAACTTGCTGTACAAAGACAGCCTCGGCGGCAAGAATACGATGCCATATGGCGAGCGCTGGCACAAGGTACGAAAAACCTCACAACAGACGCTTCTTTATCTCGGCCATGCCATCGCGAAGCACAATGAGCGTTTTTATACTAGTGACCGGTCGGCTCATACGCCCGCACCCCACAGCGGCCGTCCCGCCCGTCCCGCAGCAATCCCTGAGATCCTGCGCGACAGCTATGATGACAAGAAGCGCTCGGGCGAACTGGATAAAGGTTGGCAGTCGGGCTATCGGTGGATTTGTCCAACAGTGGTGATCGCCGACGAAACACAAGCAGTCGGAGAGTATACACAAAATCCAGATGTACACATCAGTCGCCTGACCGGCCTAGGCCCCGAGATAGATAAATATTTTACTTTTGAATTGACCAGCGCTCAGATGGCAGCTTTGGTGCCCTTAATCGAAATTAATAAAATAGAATATACGATGGAGTATGTAGGGAGCAAGCCCACCGGACGCATCGACCGCTCTAAACCTCCATACAGACGCCCCATTGTTTTCGAAAATGCTGTTACGCAGAATGAACTTGAAATTTTAATTGAATCGGGTGGCAATGTGGGTTCTTCTGGAATTGAAAGTTTTAGGTGGAGCCTTAAGGGAGTGAACCCCGCCGAAGTGGATACCAACATTGAAGCAGAGTTGAAAATTTATTTTAATAACGTGGGGGTGTTTCAAAAGCATCTAGATGCGATCGCCCAAGGGAATCCATCGAGCCAAGGGATATTTGGCTCCTTTGTGGACCTAATAACTTTTGCGCCACCCTCACTTCCGGGCACAGATCTTCCTTGTTTGGAGACCTATAACCCCAACTATTTTGAAATTGAAGTGCGTGTTGGGTGGACAATAGAGGAGACTTTGGGCGCAAGCGCGGCCGCCATAGGCCTCGGAGAAAAGGCGCTGTTTACGGAGGAACAAGTTCAATATATTAAGAACCAAACCCAATCCCTTTATTTGACCTTAACTGATCATAAGTTTGATTTCGAGGAGGATGGCAGCGCCACGCTTGATGCCAGATATCGTGCGCGTACTACCTTAGTCGGGGAACGATTTGACTTGCTCCTCGCTGCGGCCCCTGAGAACGTAACTGAACGAGCCGCCTTCGATGAGTCACCCTCCGGCCGAATTCGAATTGCTCAGGATCGAATTCGCCAGCACGAGAGGGATTTCGGCGACGTTGAGGATCCTACAGAAGCTCAAGAAGAAGCCATGAAAGCTGATCAGGAGATGCTCAGTAAAGCACTAAAAGATAATTACCAATCAATCATTGAGAGGTTGCTTGATAATGTTTACGAAGCGTTTGTTCCAAACAAGCTTCTTCTTAATGGTGTTAAATCAGGCTCTGGGGACCCCTCCGACGGATCCGAATATGAAGGAACCTTGAGTTGGGATGATCTGTTTGAAATTGCCATGGAAACCAATACAAATCTCACAGCCCATTCCACCGGATGGTGGGGCCGGATCAATCGCGCCCACGACCGGCAGCAGAACGCCGACTTCCAACACGGCGTTCTAGATCAAATCACAGCTGCCTATGACGCTGCCACAGATGGCTCCAGTCCCATTTTCGTGCGCCGAAAACCCTCTTCCCGGATCAATGAGGCAGCAGTCTTAGAAGCTGTCCTCGACCCTTCGGACGATCTTTCTGATAATGATTATGTCCTAGGTCACAGCCGCCTAGGCTTCATGGATCCAGAACGCGTCGCCGCCGAGAAGGGCGCCACGGAGATCAGGGCTACGGATCAAGCTGACAACGCCGCCGGTATCTCAATAATAAACTTTTTCTATTTGGGCGACATATTAGAGGTTCTTATGGGAACACACGCCTTAATGACTGAAATTGCCACCTCTAATTTTGGGGTAATGACTACGGACTTTAGATATAAAAATTATCTTAAAATGTTGAAGTTGATTAAGCTAGCGCCGGGACAGCATAGCTTTGAGTTTAAGTGGAGTCAGCGAACTGTTTCGACCGAAGCCCTTCGCTGCAATCGCGGTGCCTTTACACTAGAAATGATGAACGATGTTTATAGCGCAATGAACATGGCCAATATCCCCATAAATTTAGAATTGTTTTTAGACTGGTTTACTGCTCAGGTTGTTGCTAATGAGCGAGAAAGCTACTACCTCGAGGATTTTCTTAATGATTTGTTTAATGGCATGGTAAAGCCAATTCTGAACGATCAAGGCATTCTTGGTGTGCCGGTATCACAGCCCTCAATGCTCAATTTAAACATAGACACCAGAAAAGACGTTCCTTTCTTTCAGACCACCCAGCCCAACTCCAGGGAACCAGCGGGAACCAGCACGAAGATAGGCTACGACTTTGACCGCACCGCAACCCAGGCCTTCTCCGCGTACACTACCGTACAGTCGGCAGATCCATATGAAAGTACAGAGAACTGTTCCTATATTAATTTTGTTGACCAATATGAAGAACTCGCGCGCGTCCCGGTGGGAGGCGCCTCAAACCGAAAGCGCTTTCCTGTTTTCCCCTATGCACAGAAAAGCCTTGTTAGTGAGCCGCATCTTGGATCCGGCAACCCGATTCTCTTCACTGGCGCCACTGTTAAAATATTGGGCATCATGACAGACCTAGGTAACATGGATGGAAACTATGCGAGAAACTTGTTGCATGGTGTGAAGAATTTTATTGTCGGACTTGATAAGGGTGTTATAAAGAGTGTGAGTTTTTCTCGTGTCGACCAGCCGTATTTACGCGAATCACGAACCGCGGTGAGCAAAAATTTCGGAGTGGGGCAACTAAGAGAGCTTTACCATGTTGACATGGTTCTGTATGGTAATAACCTATTGAAGCCCGGAATGATGATTTATGTAGAACCTAACAGTTTAATTTTTGGGCGCCCGACCCAAGAGAATTCTGTCGCTCGTCGTCTAGGATTGGGAGGCTACCATTTGGTTGTAGATATATCGAACAGCATCAGTAAAGACGGGTGGGAGACAGAAGTTCGTGCCCTTCACATGGCAATGCCTGCAGAGACCGATCGACCGTGAGCGTCCAGCGAGGGGTGCCTGAAAAAACATGCTTTCGGTCTATTTAATATATGACATCTCCTCCCCCTGAGTTTGAAACGCCAGCCACCGGTGAATTGTTCGACGCAAGCAACACTTTTCCGCTCGGATCCAACAACCTACAGCCTCTGTGGGGCCTCTATGAGCAACGATTAAAATATCGAACCGGAAAATACTTCGCCGGCCTTCCAAAGCCGATTGATACGATATACGATAAGGTTTTTTATGGTAAAGTTGACAGATTTCAAAATGCAATAGTGCCGAAGACAGATACGACACTCGTTAAGCAAGCATCAACTCAGGAAAATGTATTTGTGTTTGATTTTGTGGCAGATGCATTTTTTAGTTTACAAAGAAATCTTAAGATAGCCGGCGATAGCGGCGGCATAGAAAGATACAATACGGTGCTCTATGAAATGACGGGCGTTGGTGGTATGTATGATTATACTAAACTTTATGAGGCCGTATTTGAAGGGTTTTTGAGTTCGCATGCGCGCTATCTTCGCACCTTTACGAAAAAAGAGTTTAATAAAGTGGTTACGTTCCAAGACTACTTACGCTCAATGATAAAATATCTCAAGGCCGGCCTGTATAAGTGGCCTGTTACGCTGACAGCATATGTACTATCAGGCGCAACACCCCCGAACCTTTCCGGCCTCGCGCTCGAAACTGCTAAACAGTCTTACAGCGATGATATGGAGAAATATAGGCGCTATTTTTTGGATGCAAACTTTCGCTATTATGTTCGCGCCGCTAGAAAATTTGGTTTTTATGTTGATAGGAATGGGCCATGGCGATTGTTCGCAGATGTTTTTTCGCCTCCAATGGCCGAGCCCGATGGTTTTATTGCCACAGCTAATCAGGTTTCGGGTGATATCGAAAAGAACTTTTTTAATTCTTACTACGATAGAACCTATACGCTGGATCTGCCGATGATGCAGGGAATGTTATTGGATTCATATAATGAATTCGCCAGCCAGAACAAAAAGATTATTGAAACCCTCCCGGGGCTGAGCAGTCGGGGCATTGCTTCTAGAGGAACGGGGACAGTAGGCTCTTGTGGGACCGCCTTAAAGATCCTCGGCCACCGATCACAAATTGATAATTCCTATTTAGAGGATTTGGGTGTTGATTTTTGGCTGTGGTTCTACTTCAATGTTCGAATGGCGGAAAGCGGCGTAAACTATAGTGATAGTGCGTTTCTTATAAGGGAGGCTTCGTATCGAGCCGGCACCTTCGGTCTCGACCGCGCCTTGATATACGTTAACAACCTCTTTAAGCCTTATCTATATGATGAAAGAATATTTAAATCTCCCTTGACACGCAATCAAGAAAGTGTTAGAGTAGGATCAGTGGAAGATGCTTCAACCCGGATTGTCGGAGGGAGTAGATACTCACAGGACTAGGGGATAACGTGCTGTTTCAAGCATTGGACTTAAAAGACGACTGCATCGGCTATTATGCGAATAGTGCGATAAGATCCTCCGAAGCGCTTCCGGCCAGCGGAGAGACTTGGGAGTACTCGCGACATCTACCCGGGCCACACTATGAATTGGGCCGCATATATGCTAACGGTGCCACGTTCACAGACGCTTGTCCCGAAGACATGAGGGAACACTGGATCGAGATTAAGAAGACGCTTAAATCGTGCCTCAAGGCTTTTAGAACTTCGCATGTCTCTCTTGCTGAGAATTGTTTTTATGATGTGCTCCCAGAATATTTCCTCTACCAGTACTTGGAGGCCAAGAACAAGATCACACAGCACGTTTTAGACACCATCGACCGCCCGGCCAATTATAATTTTATGTATAATCTTATCGAGATGCTCTCAGACATTCGATCGCGAGAATTAAGTGTGAATGTCGGACCCATAGGACACCTCCTCAGTTCGGTGCGCGGACAGAACTTTCATAGAACCCTCCAGACCGTAAAGCACATGTGCGATTATAATCCATGGGGAACCGTTACTGGCCGATTGGCCACAAACCCCAACAGTTTCCCAATTCTTACCATGAATAAAGAGTTTCGGGGGTGCGTCCAGCCGACCAATGATTGGCTGGTGGAGCTTGACTTTAACGCAGCCGAGTTACGTACCCTGTTGGCCCTTACTGGTGCTGAACAACCCGAGAACGATATCCATGACTGGAATGTAAAGAGCGTTTTTGATAGTAAGTTGACCCGAGAGGAAGCCAAGGTTAAGACCTTCGCGTGGTTGTATTCGAGTAAGGAAAACAAGCAGTTAAAGCGCCTCTATAACAAGGATTTAGTACGAAATAAGTATTGGAATGGCTGTAAAATTGAGACAGATTATGGTAGAATAATAGAGAACGTAGACGAGCATCATGCTCTCAACTACATCGTTCAAAGCACCACAATTGACATGGTGCACGAGCAGGCTTACAAAGTCTACGAGCTTTTGAAGGGGAGAAAAAGCCACATCGCATTTCTTATTCACGACGCTGTGTATATCGACCTCGCCGAAGAGGATCGCTACGAAATATTAAATTTGCTTGACACATTCAAGAAAACGCGTTATGATATGTTTAAGGTTAATGTCTCCGCTGGAAAGAACCTCGGAGAAATGAAGGAACTTAAGTTATGAACAAGATTTACCAGAAGCTAGTCAGGGATCGTATCCCAGAGATCATCACCGAAGCCGGCAAGGAGTTTTCGGTGTGCCAAGTGAGGGGCGAACGCCTCAAGGACTACGCGATGAAGAAGCTTCAAGAAGAAGTTCAGGAATTCGTTGAGGACCCCTGTGCCGAAGAGGCCGCAGACATTATGGAGATCTTCCATTTTATCTGCGATCGCCTAAGCATCAAAGACAGCGAAATTATGGCCCAATCAACCGCCAAGCGTATTACTCGCGGCGGATTTGATATGGGCTTTATTCTGGAGTGGGTTGAAGAGGAATGA
>Ga0209756_1001746_pt1 | contig 19704 bp, 25 predicted proteins | sample ETNvirenome_6_85_FD_184071 | JGI IMG/M metagenome (GOLD analysis project Ga0209756, IMG submission 184071) | Marine viral communities from the Pacific Ocean - ETNP_6_85 (SPAdes) (version 3) | ecosystem: Environmental > Aquatic > Marine > Oceanic | place: Pacific Ocean | collected 2013-06-19
AGCCGTCATATATTTCGTATTTTCTTTTATGAATTGATAATTGACCTTTATCTAAATTTTTATACCTTTTTCCTTTTGTATTTTTAACTGAACCTCGGTATCTGCTTACAAAATTTTTCATTTCATCCTCATAGGGCACTTTACAAAAATCACAAACATCTTTTAGAGTTTTCTCAAAATCAGACAACATCTCTTCCATTTTAACCAACATAATTCTGTCTGGATAAAAAGTTTCAATAAAATCATGAATTTTATTCATTTTTTCGATGTCATGTAAACACCCTTTAAAAGTTGCATCATCGGACAAAACCATAGTATCATTGCCAGGCTGACCTCTATAAATTTTTGATAAAGCGCAATCTCTTAAATCTCTTATTGTCCATAGAATTTTTAGATCTTTGTTTTTATCCATCACTTCTTTAACTTGATATAAATTGTCAATATAGCAAGTATCACATTTACTTAAATAATTGTTTGGCAATAGAGGAGAGGTTCTAAAGAGTTGTTTATGTTCTGCTGGCTCTGTTGCAATAAGCCCACTTGAGCCCCTTAATGCTTCCAACAATATATTGGTCCCTGTTCTTCCACAACTTAATATTAAAATATTCATTTTTAATCTTTTCTTCGCGCCGAATATAATGCATGTGATGGATAAAGAATTTGATCTATTGATGATTTTTTAAAATTTTCAAAGTGATTAAAGAATTCTGGTGTTTTCTTCAAATCATCTTCGCACGATGCAATACCTTCCAAAGTTTCTCCAATAATCATAAATTTACATTTTGGTAAAATATGACTAAATAAAGTTTTCCTATACTCCTGCGCAATTTCTGACAAACTACTAAAAGCCACAAACAAATCAAATTCATCATTAATATTCAAAACATCTTCCGGGTTAACATGATTAATTGATATATTATGAACATCCAAAAACACTTTAGAAAATTTATGCATTATAGGATTATCTACTATTGTAAACTCGGATTTGGGGTTCGCCTTCTTGTAATTCTTACAAAAATTTCCATATCCGCCACCAATTTCAACAATTTTAAGTAAAGTTTCTGGAAACAAAGATTCTAGCTTTAATATCCTTTCTTGCATCATTGCATCATTATAAGAAATCGGCGTCCCTAAGATTTGAGTAAATGGAAATGCATTTGTAAAAGATAATCCACGGTCGGCCTCAAGATGTTCAAGGTGTCTGTTGAAATTCTCCCAAAGGGCTAAATTAGTTTCCATAAGCGTACACCTCATTACTAGACAATTCCTTCACTATAAAACCAAGGTCTTGCATTTTAGCCAAAAGCGATTTCCTTTTTACAAAACCAGTGGACGTATCATGGACTTCTAAAGATATTTGTTTAATCATCTTAGCTTCTTCAACCCTCATATGTTCAAAAACATCATATTCTCCAGCTTCTATATCCATTTTCAAATAATCTATCAATTTAAAACCATATCCCTCTAGATGTCTCGACCTACAACAACTATCTTATGATGATTGTTATCTTGAATAAAAGAATCTATTATTTTTCCACCATTTTCCAAACACAACGCCTCAGTATTGTAACAACCAACTTCAGATGTCCTTGAACTTACATCTCTTTTTTTATCATCTACCAAAATCAATACGCCGTCTTCTCGTAATTTAGAAATAAGATTTTTAAATGCTAGTGTCGTGTCCCAATTTTGCATCAAATAAAATACACCAAGAAGAAATATAACATCATATTTCTCTTCGTTATTAAAATCTTGTAAACTCTTATTGTGATATTCTATGTTTTTTCTTTGAAAAACAGGATTCATCTCCCTACAGGGATCTATAGCAATAACTTCTTGAACATGAGAACTAAAAAAAGCTGAAAACCTGCCGTTTCCGCAGCCTACATCCAACACTCGTTTTTCTTTAGAAAAGTATTTCTTGATATGTGGCCAAATTTCTTTATTAAAAATATAGATAGAATTAACCATTTTGGGAGCATCCACATCATGAGGATCATATTTCTGCAAACCATTCCCGAGTTCTTTGTGTTTAATTTCTAATTTCATCTTTTAGTCTCACAATCTTTAAACAATGGCATTGTTCTCAAATCTCTATAGGGGGGGTCTTCTGGCTGATCATCATTATGTTCAGGAAGAACTTGTAATAAAGTTAGTCCACGGGCGGCTTGCTCTGGAGTCATATACATATTCCACCCATTAATCTCAATGTCATCCACAACATGATCTCTTCCTTCATATCTCGCCTGCTTAAACCATTCAACAGCTACCTTGTCATCTGTTAAAATCATGCCACCTTTACCAATCTTCAAGTGCTTTTTCGTATGAAAAGAAAGACACATATATGATCCTTTGACATACATCTCAGATGTAAATCTTTTTGCTGCATCATAAATGGGATAAGGCTCTAGTTGATAAACTCCTTTCCAAATATATTCCCTAAACTTAACAGTACCACCTGCATGTAAAATGGACTGTGGAACTGAAAAATATGTACGGGTTGGAATTGTAACTTCTTTAACATCTAAATATTTACAACACATTATCAAAGCATCTGTGCAGTTATCAATAGCAACAGCATATTTAGAGCCGCAATAATCAGCAACATTTTCTTCAAACATTTGCACTACTTTCCATGGATTATGCCTCATGAATTTTCTCCCAAATATATGTTAAATCTTCTTTATTAAAAAATTTTCTTGATGCTGGTGGAGCGCCGGGAAAAAGATGTCCTTCTTCATTCAAGGTTAATCTTTCTTTGTTATATAAATTCAAAATCAAAAATGGATCCGGCTCTTGTGGATATGAATAATTGTTTGTAATTATTTTGGCTCCATCATTTCGAGCTTCAGAATCATTGCGTAATTCAAAATCCCATATAGTCATGCCTGGTTTCAAATATCTCAAAAAATATTCTCTCGACCAAATAGCTGGATGCAAAGAACATCTATAATTTATACCCTGATTATACAGCAATAATCCATTTTCCATTTCTGTGGTTAGGTCAAGTGGTAAGCCTCCCCCGATCATAGCTTTATCCGCATTACCAGATAAAAACTGCTGTTCAAGTAAATTAATTCGCTCATAATCAATTTCCTTTAAAAGAATCATATCTTCAACTAAAATTATAAAATAATTTTCTTCAACTTTATTAAAAAAAGGAATTAAGCCATCAGACCAGCTTTTTCCAAAATCATCCTGCTTTCCTAAAATTTTCACAGTAACGTTATTCGGAAAATCTGTTAATTTTTCCACCTCTTCATATCCCAATAAAGTTATATCTTGGTTCGGCCAATATTTATTTAAAAAATGAACATTTATGTGGCAAACGTGTGTATATTTATTTGATGCTATCACATATATTTTCATTTTTCCACTCCTCAAATTTTTTAAATATATATTCGGGTTTTGGTTGCCAATCATACTCAGATAAGAATAACACCTCCGCACTAAAAGGGTTCCAATTTTTAGTATATCTTACAAAATTTGACTTATCACTCCAAACAATTTGAGGACAGCCACATAAAGAAGCTAAATGCATTGCTCCAGAAGAAGGGCCAAAAATACACTTAGCGCTGGCCAACATATTTAACAACTCTTGTTGCTGGCATCCTCTTTTATCTTCTGTCCCTTCAACATGCATTGATTCTTGCTTTAAACCAACAGATATTACATTATATCCTATATCTTTCAGTTTATCAATTAAAATTTTCCATTTTTGTTCTGGCCAATTATCTTGTGATCGTAAAGTGCGGTTTCTTGCATGTATTATTAAATTATTTGACGAAGTTTTAATACCCAATTTTTTATATGTTGGCGAAACATACAGGGGTCCGAAGACAAATTTCTCCTCCAAACGAGTGCGGGGAGGATCACCTATTCTCCTTGGAACTAATATGTGAAGGCTATCTTGGTGAATATCGATCCCATTTTTTTTAATTAATTCCATAATTAATTTACCATTAATTTCAAACCCAACCTTATAAAAAGAATCCTTATACTCCCCCGAATCTGGCAAAAATTCTATAAAATCATCACAAAAATCTTCATACAAAAACCTGGAGGAGGAACTCGAAATACAAATTATTTTATCATAAAATTTAGAAAGACTTCTAATATATCCTTGCCAAGCAAACAACTCCCAGCCAAATTCACCAACCCATGGCCCAGCAAATAAAATCGTCGGTTTTTTATTTTTAGAGCCTCTGGCAGCAAAATTAAAGCTTTTAAAAGTATCAATCGTTCTTTTGGCCCACTGTTGGCGTGTATATTTTTGAACCTTTTCGCGTCCCGACTGAGCTATCTTTTCTCTTTCTCTATCATTGTTCAAATAGTAATTAATTTTTTGATTCAAATCTTCAAAATCTTTAAAAATTACAAGGTCTTCACCATCGACAAAAAACTCTTCTCGATCAGCCCAATCATCAGAAAGTATAAAGCCACCAGCAGCGAGCACTTTAAAAACCCTATCAGATTGTCCATCAGTAGTGCAAAAATTCAAATTTATTTTTGATTTTGAAACAGCTTCAGAATGTTTATCAGCAAAAACTTTGTTTATTATCTCAACCTTGTGATTAATTTTAGATATTTTAGACTTTCTGTCTCCATACAAGTTTCCTATAAAACTAACATCATATACTTTTTCAACATCTTTGGGCTTTTCCAGAAGCCTATCAAACCCATCAGTAACCAGAAAACAGTTATCATTAAGTGTCCGAGCCTTATCTAAAACATTTTTTTTATCACATAGAAAAAAATCAGCTATTCGAGTTTTTTCATAAAACTCTTCAAAAGAATATGTAACCAACGGATCAAGAAACCAATAACATAGGGGCGCTATTTTTTTGCACTCTTCAAAAGTTTCAAGAGAAATTCCATCACATTTTGAAAAAATTATAAAATCAGGATTCCAATCCTTACAAAAATTTACTATTTCCTGATCTCTTTTCTTAGAAAAAAGTTGATTACTGCCTAACTGTATTCCTCTTATTCGATAGTTGTAGGGCGCAACGATATTGCCCAAATTCTCTAATTCCCTAAGCTTGGCATTATCAGAAGAATAACCAATATTATCAAAAACAGAGCAATAAAATATTTTCATTATTAAACACCATCAAAAAAAGAGAAATCTTTGGTTCCCTTTAATCCCCCTTCATAATCCTATAACTGTCTTCATCAAAATGTTGAGTCGAAAACTCAAAAAGTTCTGTATCTTCTAAAGCAATAATTTGGTGAGCGCGACCAGCGGGAACATGAAAATTGTCACCCTTTTCTAAGCTAGTCTGGTATAAACTCCTACCAACACTAATGCCTGCTTTGGCTAAATCCTCTATCATCTCCAGGTCATCAGACCACCATACTTTAATCTTTCCAGACTGAACATAGAAAACCTCATCTTTAAGTTTGTGATAATGAAGAGAGCATTTTTTGCCCTTTACAAAATATAAAAGCTTGCCACAATATTGTTCGCAATTAACAATCCATTTTTCAAAGCCCCAACCTTTGGGAACAAATTTAATCGGTATAGAAGTCTGCATCTTTCATTCCCTTATCATCAACGTAAATATCGCCATTAGGTTTTCCTAAAAACAATTTATGATGTTTTACATTCCAATCGCAAAGCTGTTTTTTTGTAAGTTCATAAAAAAGTCTATATGCTTGCGAAATATTATTATTCGTGCGACCCATGCCTCTTGCAGTATAGTATATCATAGTATGTCCGTCATTATAAAGAGAATTATTTTTGTCAATTCTGTTACGAAAAGGTTTTGCATCGTTATAGTCACCATTTGTGTGACTGCAAATTGTTCCGTCTATATCAAATACATATACCATCTAAATCCCCCAATTTTATCGCGTAAGTCCCAAATTTTTGAACTACAACACCCCCACATTCATTAGCAAACTTAATAGAACGTTCCATATCACCCGTCATCAAATAGGCATATGCCAACGCCGCTAAGAATGTGTCTCCAGCCCCACAAACGTCAAAAATTTCCACTTTTTTCGTTGGAAACCTCTCTTCCTTATACAAGACCCCCTCCTCACCCAACGTCACAATTAATTCACAATTTGAAGGAAAAAATGATGCTTCGCGATATTCTTTATTGTTGATTTTCAGAATACAATTTTCATAACATGATAAATCTTTCTTCTTGCTATCAACAAAAACGGGCAAATTTCCTGCTTTGGATAAAATACACTTTATAATGTGAGTATCTAAGAGTCCTTTGTTATAGTCGGAAATTACAATAGCATCATATAACGCAAAATCAACTGAATTTATACTTTCGTTACTTAATGGTTGTACTTGTGTTTCTTCGCCCCAATCGACACGCAAAAGATGTTGTCTAGTTTTGGTGTCAATATAGCGAGCTTTAACTATTTCTTTTTCATTTGTGAGAAGATCTACTTTTGCATTGAAGCCTTTAAGATTTAATTCAACATTCAGAGCCATTCCTCCGCTTTTCTCGGTTTTCAAAACCTTAAAAATTGGAACTGGAGCTTCTGGGCTCATGCGCTCGCACGAACCATAATGATAATGGTCAATGCACGAATCACCTATGAGAAGAATCTTTAAGCATTTGAGTTGTTGAATATCCATCAATTCTTTCAAAAAACTTCACCTCTTTTGCATACTGCGCACCAACAATTATTTTTCCTTGCCAATCAGAACCAACTATCATAATATCTGGCGAAGCTTTTTTAACAAGCATTTCAAGACCAAATGCATTATTGAAACTATAAACCTTATCTACATATCGCAAAGCTTTGAGAGTTTCCATTCTGTCTTCTAGTTTGTTATATGGCCGGTCTTCGCCTTTATCGCATTTTACTTTTGCGTCCGAATCAACACCAACAATCAAAACATTTCCCAATGAAGCGGCATATTTAAAAAGTTCAATATGTCCACGATGAAGAACATCAAAACATCCGTTAGTAAAAACAGTTATTTTTGACAATTTTCTAACACCTTAACATATTTTTCTATGCCCTCTTCCAAGGCAATGAATGGAAATCTATATCCAGCCATTTTAAGACGCAATAGTTGGGCTCTCGTATAAGTTTGATAATTTTCTGCTAAATCTGATGGCATCTTTTTATACATTATATCAAATTGTAACAACAATCATATTTTCCCCTAACTTAAAAGATATTTCAGAAAAATGTTAAATGCTTTATCTTGTTGTGCTCTTATTGTAGCAATTAGTGGCTGACCGTTTAAATCAAACCACTCTTCACTGGACGCTCCGAGAAGTTGAGTTTTTGTCATTACCTTGCAATTCAGCATTTTTGCTTCTACAACCAACCGACACAAAGATTCAAGAACAGTTGGGATAAAAACCAATGTTTTATATTGACTTAATTTGGTTAAAAATTCTTTCTCATCAGAAGATTGTATAAGATCATAAGATATGTTGTTCTTTTGACAAAATTGAATTGCTTCGCGAGTGCCTTTAGTGGGGTTCTGAGAATTTACAATACAGAAATCTTTTTCTTTAGGGGTGTTTGCGATGCTCGAAATGAAATCTAGCCTCTCTGATGACCATAAACTACAACCGATGCTATCCACATTGGAAATATCTAAATTATTTCTAACACTATCTGTTTGACTATTACTCAAACAAATTACTGTTTGGGCGTTGGCATAAAAATCTCGATTAATTACCTGATCTTTTGGAGCAATAAAATTTGGAAATTTAGAGGGATCTCTAGTTTTAAGATATTTGTGATCATGCTCATAAATTATATAAGATTTATTTTGAAGAGCGTGTTTTGCTGATTCAGAAAGTCCTACAAAATTACTAACAATAAACTTTTTATTCTTGTTTGTTTCAATAAAATCAGATGTAATCTCTCTTGAATATTTTTTTTGTACTTCAAAAACGCTCTTTTCTAGTAAAGAGATGAGAACAGAATCATTATTTTCTGCACCACCTCTATTACTTAAATCGTTTTTATAGAAATCGCAAACAAAAACGCACTTTAAAGCATTTGAATCTCGTTTAAAGATGACAGCCACTCCTCTTCTTCAACAGTCGGCTTATAAATTACATCGCACATTTTTTGATATTGCTTAGATTCTTCAAAATTCTCAACAACCCATTTTTGCAACTTTTTTGCCTGTGATTTAGCTGGACCATAGTTTTTATAAAGCATTCTCAAACTCTTTTTATAATTCCACTCTTTTGGGAAACACCACATTGAGTCTTTTTGAATTACACCTTCCCAATGGGCCGATTCCTGAATTGGTTTAATATCATAAATCACTTCAGTAAACATTGGTTTTGTACCTTCTTTATTTCTTTTATTTTTATTGGGCATGTGAAGAAAATCAACCTGTCCCCCCCAATTCGTAGTAACAATTGGCAATGAATTATACGCTGCCTCAAACAATGGCAAACCAAAGCCCTCACCATGAGAAATATTAACCATCGCCTTTATTTTTGGGTGCTGATAAACCCCTGTCATTTCTGACTCACTCATATCCCCATGTAAAAGATAAACTTCACATTTTCTACCTTCATATTCGACAAGTAATTCCTTTAAACGAGTGTGAGCAAATTCCCTATCTCGCAAACAATTCTTCGCCAATGAAGTTTTGACAACAAGACCGATCTCTTGGTCGTAGAATTCCTCAACGAACCATTTAATAGTATTTTCAAGATTTTTTCTAACAATCCAAGTTCCAACTGTTAGAAAATTAAAATCATGCTTTAAATCTAAATCAATCTTTGTTGAATCTATGTTTTTTACTGGATAACTCACTACTTCTATAGGGCATGTTACTTTTGCCATAAATTCTTCGCCAGTTTGATTATTTGCAGCTTTATATTCAGTGTTATCAAACCCGTATTTTGCATGTTCTGAAACAACAATAATTTTGTCCATATTCATGCCTTTTTCTACCCACTGTGGAGCGATTTTGGTGGTTTCAATACCCGCAGTAACTCCAATATTCACTGGAGCCATTGGTTCAAATTCGTTTGGAACTGTGACCTGAAGAGATATATCGAACTGACCACCTTGTTGAGAGTATTGCAAAGTTTTTCCTAAAAGAAAATCCATCCATCGTCGTTCTTCAGTATCTTCATGATTCCAGCCAGTTTGACCCCAATTAATATTAATGTAATAAACATCAAATAGGTCTGGGCGGCTTCTTAAAGAACGTAAAACAAAACGAGTATGTTCTCCGTATCCACTTTGACTTAGACCGGGGCCTTTAACAATAACTTTTTTCATACCGTTCGCAACTCCCATGACTTATAATTCTTGCGATTTTCCCAAGAACTATGTCTTTCGTGTGTTTCAACTAATATTTTTTCCCACTGTTTGGCAAAATTTTCAAAATTGTAATTCTTTTCAACATGCTCTCTACCAGATTTTCCTAATTGTGCTCGCTTTTCTGCACCATATTCATACATTTTTAACAAAGCGTCTGAAACTTGCGTCCCTGAAACCCTGTCTTCATAAATAAAAGGAACTTCTTGGGAACCAATAATTGCTTTTGACGACGGTTCTAGTCCTATGCCATGCTCATATTCTGTAATTGATTTCGCTTTAGCATTTCGCTTTAACATCATTTCTTCATTTACGTCGCCCAATGGCGTAACTTGTTCTTGAAGACCACCAGTCATTGTTACAATAATCGGTGTCTCGCAAGCCATTGATTCAAAAGTGGCCAAACCAAACCCTTCAGCATCTGAAATACCAATTGTAGTGTCAGCTGCATTATAAATCATTGCTAATTTATCTAAATCCACCTTTTCTGTCGAGATCAAAACTCTTCCATCACCAAGGCCCAAATTATTGATAATTGCATACAAATCTTGTCCATTGGGATCATGAGGTTCTGTGTGCATTAATAAAGTTGCTTTGGCATTTTTGTCCTTCTTTTGCAATTTCTTAAGAAAATCATTAAACCAAAAAATTAAAGATCCACTTTGCTTGCGTCGAGCATTTCGATTGTTCCAAAAAACTAAAAAGTGATCTTCATCAATGCCAAAATTTTCTTTGCGAAATTTCTTAACACTTATTCTATCAAGTTTCTTAAATGCTTCTGTTGGAATAGCGTGTGGTAAATAATGTTCTTCAACATCGGGTGAAACAGTTTGAACGATATTAGACGTTAACTTAGAAATTGTTACAACTACATCGGTTGAATCATACCAAACCTTATTAAAAACTGGATATGGAAAATTGTCCCACACATGATAATAAACCAAAGGAACAAGTGGGCGTAACTCATTTTCTATTTCCCACAACCATGGAAAAAAACGAGGATCTGTCATAAACCAAAGTATATCTGGGCGCTGGGTTCTTACCAACGACCGAATAACGTCTTGATTTCCATAACCATCAACGGGATAAATTACCCAATCTTCACCAAATTCATCCATTTTAATTGGTTTATAGCTATCGTGCTTAATCGCACCCCCAAGACTAACAAATTGAAACTTGCCAGTCTTGATCATTTCTCCAATAAAGTATTTTGTTTGAGTCCCCACACCAGATGGGGATAAAGGATGATCCGAAACTGTTAAAATCTTAATCTTTTTTTGTTCATCTTGTGGTTTGAATTCTAAATCCACAACTTTTTCTGTCACTTTTATTTTTCTCCTACGGACACCACTCAGTTCGATTAAATTCGCACTTCTCACATTTTAAACGATTTTTTGGGTGGTTATTATTGTGAATATTATACACCGCCTTATTCAAAATGTTTAATGCATTTTTATTTTTTCTTTGTCCGCTGGAAACTCGAAAGATTTCAGCTTGATTTTTTTTGGCTGTGCGCTTTAATAAACCAAAATATGTTTCAACTATTTTTGGGTCAATATCATATTTAGCGCAAAAGAAATTCTTGTAAAAAGTCAGCTGATAAGTTGTTATCCTATCTGTTTTTCTCTTAATATCCCATCCCCAAGAACAAGTCTTCCAATCAATAATGTGGTATTTTCCATCTGGGGTCTTAATAATCAAATCAATATAACCTTTGAAATCATATTCTCCTGGTGCATTGATAAGTGGCTCTATAATCTCTTCTTCTACCGAAACTACCTTAAATCCGGGAAATTTTTTATGTAATGCCGCCAAAGCATACTTTGGGAGCAACCCACCAACTAACTTCATTTCCTCTATTAATTTGGGATCTTTTTCAACATCCTCTGGAAGGTTATCTAAATTATCTTTAAATGATTGTAAAAAAATAGGTTCTGGGTCTATTGATTCATCAACAACAATCTTTTCACAACCAGCATGAACACCAGTTCCGAAAGAAGTGTGAACATTGCCCTTAAATAACCTTATTTTGTCAACATATGTAAGCTTATGATAAAAGGGGCAAAAATCCCAATTTTTTAAAGCACTAAACGAAACGTGTGGCATAAATTACTCATCTTTCGGTTTTAAACTTTTTTTAGTTCTTTTAGCACCCCTAGATGATACCACAACTGAAGTCTTTGTGTCAAGCTTTTTTTGTGGTGCCTTAAATTTCCAAATAGCAGTAAGATTGTCTCCCATATTATCTAAATCATTCTTTTGAATACATCCACCTACAGAAATCTTTTGTTCTCTTAAGAAATTCATAACATGTTCTTGCCTTAAAATTGTTCGATTACTATCTCGCCTAGTTACTGGGTCTTTTTTTAATTTAGGTAAATTAACTGTAACAATAATTTCGCCATTTTCTTTTGTAACTGTAAAATTCATATTTTATCCTTGAATGCACTTTTTTTCAATAAATAACGGTCTGTAAAGCTTCTTTGCATAATCTTTAATACGCTGACCATTTATGCGAAGCATCGCTTCTCTATCAATTACTCCATGCCAATTTATTATTAATGCATTGGTTGGAATTACTGCACTAGAAACCGCACAAAGTGAGAGGGTAGATACATCAGGAAAATTTTGAGATACAATCATTGCAATAGTGCTTGCATCTATAATGACATCTCTTTCCTTATCTGGCATCCATTTAATATACATGATGATATGTTCTTTATTGGACGAATCAAAATCAATTTGTAATATTTTTCCCTCAACACGAGAACCTGAAAAAGTCATTTTCTTTGCTTGAGCTGTGGTTGTTGCCACAAACCCGATTAAGATGCTTAACATTAAAACACTTCTCGATAATATTTTTTTCATTTTTTTTCCTTATGCCAGCAATTCTTCTAGTTTGTTGTATAATACTGGACTTATATCCTTTAAATAGTTTGAATCTCCATTTATGTATTCTTCAAAACCATTAGCAAAGTATTCTCGCAAGGATGTAACAGAGTAGGGAGAAAGAAATAAACCAGCAGATAAAGTAGATAAATTATCATAACCTAACTCCTTAAATAGAAAATCATCAAGTTCATCAACCTTGTCTTCAGAAAAGAATAATTGACCCATTCCATGAAAAGAAACTTCATTTGCTCTTAATAATTCAATTAATCTCTTCTTTTTGCCCACATATTCTTTTTCAATTGCACCGTCACCATAGATTTCATAATGACTTCTGTCTTCTAATAAGTGTGCTAGTTCATGAACTATATCTTTAACAATAACATCTTCAGTTATTGCTGGAAACTCTTGAAATGATGAAAGATATATTGCTCCATCTTTCATCATAGCTTGAATGTGCCTGTTTTTTAGTTCAGGAAAGTCTCCTATATAAATACCTTCAAGACCAGCAAATAATTCATGAGGAATTGTTTCTTTTAACTCATCTAGAATGTTATTAATATCTATATGATCAGGAAATGAATTAATTATATAAACAGGAATGTCATATAAGTAATATTCTTTTCTCTCTTTTAAAGATTTCTTAACAGAATGTGTTAAATACTTTTTCATATTTATCAAATATTGATAAGATCATATCATACTTTCAAGCGCCTTTAAAATTAAAGAACTTTGGCTGTTAAAGTTGCTACTTTAGAACGTTCTCCCTTTAAGAATGTAATGTGGCCAGTAATATCATAAGGCTTCAATTTTTCAATGGCATAAGTCAATCCATTTGAAGTTTCATCAATATTGACGTTATCGATTTGTTCAATATCACCCGTTAAAACAATCTTGCTGTCGTTTCCAACACGAGTTAAAATAGTTTTGATTTCGTGACGTGTTAAATTCTGACATTCATCAACAATAATGTAAGCTTTTTGAATTGATCTTCCCCTTATATAAGTTAATGCCTCAATTTCAATAATCTTTTTTTGCATATATTGATAAAGCATTAAATTATCATCACCAAACAGAAATCTCAGGTTATCCTGAATAGGAGCAAGCCAAGGAGCCATTTTCTCTTCCAATGTTCCAGGCAAATATCCCAAATCTTTTCCCATTGGTTGAATTGGTCTTGTGACAATCAGTCTATTATATACTGAATCCTGGCTCATCACCTGTTGAAGTCCAGCAGCGATAGCACATAATGTTTTTCCACTTCCGGCTTTTCCAATTAATGAAACAATTGGAACTTCAGGATCTAAAAGTAACTCAAGTGCAAAATTTTGCTCTTTATTTTTTGGTGCAATTCCCCAACCATCCTCTTCTTTGTGTTCAATAATCTTTTTAAACTCTGTCTGCGCATTAAGAAATCTGGTTATCGCCGTTTTCTTTTCATTTGATGAAGAAACTAACATCACAAATTGATTAGCAAATAATTCTGGCTTATCATCAACTGCATCTGATAAGAATATTTTTTCACCCGCATAAAATCTATCAATAATTTGGTCATCGACCAAAATCTTAGCAAATCCACCATAAAGTTCGTGGCTACTTTTGATAACTTTTTCTGTTTTATAATCTTCAGCGGATATACCAATTGCATCACATTTAATTCTTAAGTTTATGTCATTGGAAACAACAATAACTTTGCGTTGTGGGAATTCTTTTTTAACAGTTAATGCTGTTGCAATAATCTGATGGTCAGGTACTTTTGAAGAATATCCTGCGGGCAACTCATTTAAGTCAGGAGCTTTTGTAAAGCAAAGCCCCGACCCTCTTCTAATGCGAAGCCCTTTTTGAAAATTTCCCTTTTCCCTGAGTTCATCTAGCGTTCGAATAATTCTTCTTGCATTTATTCCAACCCCATTTGGTCTTTTTTTACATTTGTCTAATTCTTCTAATACAACGAGTGGAATAATAATATCGTTCGTGCCGTAAGAAAAAATCGAACGATAATCCGTTAGATACACGCTGGTGTCTAATACATAAAACTTTTTTGCCATATAACCCTTCCATTTGAGTGTCTCTTAGCCATGAGGCTCATTTCTAAATAGATTGGTAGTTTGGGTTTTGACCCTATAGTTACTTTATAAAGGCCATTAATGTAATTGAGAAGCACTATCGCAAAGTTTGTTTTATTTCTTATGATATACGTGACATTTGTGGGATGTTCGTCGTGCGCGTCGAGTTCTTATTTTCTTAATTCCGGCGATCTTTTTAGAGATGCAAGAAAATCTTTTATAAAGCTCGCCTCCTATAACAAAGTTACTATAACAAATACTTCCTCCACTTCCGCTATTCACCAACGTCATGAATTAGAATTAAAATCTTCAGCTTCAGGTTTTATCGTAGGTCATAACAAGGATATAACTCTTGTTGCAACATCGGCACATGTTTGCACAATTTTAATGGGCAATCAAATAAATCATTTCATCTCACGTTATTCTACTAATGATTCTGATTGGGAATTGGTCGAAAAAAATAAATTTATTTTAAATGATTATGCAGGTAAAAAATATCGAGGCGTAATAATTGATTATAATATCGATTATGACATTTGTATTTTGGGATCTTCACGAATTCCATATCCAGCATTACCAATATCTAAGACTGCACCTGTAATTGGAGAAAAATATTACAACATAGCAGCCCCAATGGGATTATGGTCAAAAACAATGATTCCTTTATTTGAGGGTCGTTTTCTGGGAATGATGAAAAGGTCTACAGATAGAGAAATATCTTATTTGTTCTCTATTCCAACAATAGGGGGATCTTCTGGTTCTCCAATTTTAAACATATATGGACAAGTTGTGGCCGTAACTCATTCAGCTTATAGCGGTTTCCAACATATAGCCATGGCCACCACACATAATCAGTTGAAAGACACTTACGATGAAGCAATAAAAAAATTATCAGAGGATTATGAGGCTTATATGCTTATCATTACTTTAGCGAATATTTGATGGAGGTGGGGGGAATCGAACCCCCGTCCTAAATGCTTTAATAAACTGCGTTATACAAGGTTAAAGATTAATAACCCCGGTTTTGGGTAACAAGGAAACCGGGAACCCCGCCAAAACTACTTAAGCAGCCATTGGAAGTGCAACATTATCGTTTGCATTTATAAGTTTAAGCCTTTTAATGTTTACTCAGACATCCTTGCACAAATCTATCTCGACACCCAGTCGATACCTGGTCACCCCCGTAATAAGTATTATAGCAGATTATTTTTTAAGTTTCAAGACTTATTTTTCTTAAGCTTTGAGGAATACCCTTTAATTGGTTGACTTTATATTGACTTTTCTTGTAGGATGTTGTATAATGGGGGTAGAAAAATGAAGAAGATTATTATAGGAATAGCGATGGTTAGCTGCATAGTTTGTGCAATGCCGGATATATATGCTAAATGGCAACACCATATTGTACGAAAGATTAATAAAAGTGGTTCTCACTCTCTTAATTTATTAGAAAAAGCTTCAATTTATTCTTTTGCAAGTGTTATAACTGTGGGTGGATTACTTCATGGATATCCTGAAGTTTCTAAAGAGCAAGCCTATATGTTATGGAGGGGGACAAATAAAAGAAGTTTTAAAAGCGATTTTGCGATGGAGGCACCAGAAATTCGAAGAGCAGCCATTAAATTTGCAAAAAGAGTCCGAAACAAAAAAAATAAAACTTTTATTATGCCGCCGCGCCATATAAGTCTTAAATATGGTAAAACTCCTTATCGAGTTATTTTGGCGCTCAATCCGCCTACTATGTCGGCAAAAGCAATATATAATAAAAATAAAAAGGATTGGAAAATAGCATATAAAATTACAGTCCCCGTAAAATATTCAAAAAATTATCGTAATAGAATCCCCACCGCATTGGGAACTATTGTAATATATCAAAAAATATTTTGGGCATTGCAGCAGACAGGGTGGTTACACCCTTATGATGCTGAGTGGTCTTGGAATGTTATGGCGAAAGATTTAGCGGATAGTTAAACATCAATCTTCACAGGATACCCTTTAAATTTTGTATAATGCATCCATAGGGGGCCTAAATTTCTGGCTATTGTATACTTATTCGCATCACTTATTGCAGATCCCAGACCTGCAATTCTTTTCTTTACAATTCTTTGAATTTGTTTGTCATTCTTTGCTTTATTAAAATCATTAAAATCGTAATGATCACTGATTGAAAAACCATCTTCGGGACTTCCTGTAAAACTAAATTGTCCTAAGAATTTTTCCATTTGCCCAGCCATCGAGACATCGACTGGCATATGTTTTCTCTTTCTGGTGCCACCGTAGGCTCTTGCCGCAAATTCGCCCGCTGGCATTTGGCTTTGATAAACCTTATAGGCTGCATTTGATTTTTCGGTTCCACCAAGCTTCTCATTCCCAAAAGAAAATTTGCCAGTTTTTTCCCACCTTTTTCTTTGCTGCCGAAGCCGGTTCCTGATCTTTGGCGAAAGCCCGGACCCCTTTCGTTCATACCCACCATTTACTAAATTTGTTAGGAAATTTTTTATAAATTTTCTTTCCGCCCCAGTCAAATCCGCGCCTGTCCAAGGATTGTCTCTCCATCCCAAAAAATTTAGAAAACCACGTACATGCAGATCGGTCCCAACAAGTTCACCCGCCATCCTCGTAAAGCCGCTTTGAATTGTTTTAAAAACGTTCATTGGTAAAGCTCCAGCGACGGCTCCGGTTTTTGAAGTAAGCTCGCCCGCTCTTGTTGTAATATCTTTTTCATATTTTACCCCCAACATAGCTAATGTTGGTTTTTTCCACTTTTCAACACCAGAAATATTTGTGATTTTTTGCGCTAAATCATCTCCAGTCGCGTCACGATAGGTATCTTTCAATGCTGCTAATAATTGCGGGCTTCGACTGTATTTCTTGATTATATTGTGTATCTTAAGCATGTCTTCATCATTGATATAAGAAAGTTTTCCCAATTGTGAACTAAGCATTTGCAAATCACGGCGCAAAACTTGAGAACCAAACGGTTTTTCTGGTGCTGCTGGTGCTGCTGGTGCTGCGGCGGCTCCTGGCGCACCTCCCATTAATTTACCGGCTGTACCAGTTCCAACTATACCATCAACTTTGATTTTTGCTTGTTTTTGAAAAGCTCTAACAGCTTTTATGGTTTTTGGACCATATCTGTCTGGTAATTTACCACACATAGTTTTGTTGCCTGCCTTACAAAGAGCTTGTTGAAGTTGGGTCACAGCAGCCCCACGCATACCACTTCTTAATGAAGCTTTACCCGCAAGCACTTGTTGCATTGTTGGGGCCGCTCTTTCTGTTATAAGATCGGTTGTTTGAATTTCCTCTTTAATGAGGTACTCAAGATATGATTGCGAGAGTTTCATTAGTTTTATCTTCCTTTTTTTGGCACCAAGCGTGTTTGTTTAAATTTTTGTGGTTGTTTCCTTAATGGGGGGAACCCAGTTTCCAGTTCAAAGTCTTCATCCTGCACTTTGTTTACAATTTTAACAAAAAGTGGATACCAAGCTTGTGCTTTGAAGACGGGCCAATTTAGTCCGTTTTCGATGGAGTCCCCCGAAGCTACAGCCTTTTCAAACAGTTTTTCATCTTCTGGTGTCCATTTCGGTCCAAGCATTTTCTTTAATTCGTCGCGTACTCTCCACCACCCCGACATCAGAGGCCCCCACCCTCCAAATTCATTTAATTTTAGATTTTGAATTTCTTCCTCAATAATTTGTCGAAGTTTAGATTGCGTGAGTTTCATTATAATAATCTCCTTGGATTACTATAAATAGTCTCTTAGGGGTGAAAAAAAAAAAAAGAAGTACCCAAGATTGTTATTTCTTCACAGTAACAAAGCTAGGCTCACCAGCAATTATATCTTTAGCAGAGCCATCAAAGTTTAGTTTGTTTTAATTTAATAGTTAAGATTTATCTTGTTATTGTACTTCCAACTACTGTCTTTATACTAACATCATTCTGACTCCTTGTCAACTTCTTCTTCAAAATAATTGTCTACTTGATGTTTTCTCAATAAATTATTGAAGCCTTGTTCATGAAGTCCCAAAAACCTCGCCGCTTCTCGTTTAGATCGAGTCGCGGATACCGCATATTTTAATACTGCGTCCTTCACGATGGTTCGTAAAGAATACCAAATTGGTAAGCCATACATTTTACCTCTTAAGCCAAATTTTGAAGCCAATTCCAGCTTCAGGCCGATAACCTCTTCCAATGAAAGGTTATTAAAAAGGATCTCAAACTCTTCGCTTGATTTCCCCTCTTTTCTTAGTTTATTAGAAAGTGAATAATAACGGTTTCGTCCGCTATTCTGATTCTTCTTTATCATTAGCAACTCCAAGTATACCATAACCTGCTATATCTTTAAAAGGGCTTTCACCGAAAGCCTCTTTTTGTGTTGCTATTCTAAATAATTTGTCAACAATTCTGGTGACTGCTAACATGTCTTTATATTGTTTGGGTTCAATTCCGTCTGGATATAGAACTTTTAATATTTCTTCTGATTTTTCAAATGCGCTGCCATACGCTATGTTCTTTTCATCTACAAGTTTGCCTATTTCTGTGCCAATTTTTTCAAATCTCATTAATGCCTCATTATATAAGTTCTTGGCCAGGTGCTTCGGGGGGTAATTCTCCACCAATTCCTGCGTCAAATTCCGCGCCAGCTTCAACGCCAGCCTCGCCTTCGTCTTGTTCTGCTTCATATTCATCTGTTGTTGGCTCCGTTACTGGTCCAAGCTCACTTTCCCATTTATCAAAATATAGTTTTAAATTTGTGATAAGATAATCTTCAAAAAGTTTTTCATCTTGGTCATCATGTAGTATAGCATAAGTTTCAGCAATATTTTTCTCTATATTATTAAATGCTTCTTGAGCCATTGCTTTACCAGTTTCATCTTGTCCTTCAATTCCAAAAGTATCCACTTCTTCTGGCTCAGGCACTGGTTTATCTTCAATATCAATAAATTTATCTTCGGGGGTGGCATCAACATCAGATACTTTAATATCTACTTCTTCTTCTATATCTTCATCTTGTTCGTCTAAACTAAGCATTTCTTCTTCTGTGCCTGCTAAACCGCCTTCTTTATTAATATCTTCTGTTTCTAATAGTGTAGACACAGCACTCACAATGTGTGCCCTAAACGAATCCCTTTGTTCTTTGGAAGTTGTTAGGGTTTTATATTCTGTTTCTAGATTAGGAAGAATTTGTTTGAGCAAATCCTCCAGAATATTAATTGCTGTTGAAGAATGTGGAGTTACTTCTACATCTTTCTTTGCTTCCTGAATTAATACTCTAACCACTTCACGAAGACGATCTTCGTCATTTTTCTTTTCTGTTTTAAGTTGTTTAGCTTCGTTCAAGTTTTTATAATGCCTCTTTTTTAGGGCTTCATAAATAATTTCACGGAGAATCATTTCTTCAATAAATTGTTTTTGCTCGTCAACTTCTTCTTCGTCTTCTTCTCGAAAAATTGTGGGAGATTTTTTC
>Ga0209756_1001754_pt1 | contig 19659 bp, 11 predicted proteins | sample ETNvirenome_6_85_FD_184071 | JGI IMG/M metagenome (GOLD analysis project Ga0209756, IMG submission 184071) | Marine viral communities from the Pacific Ocean - ETNP_6_85 (SPAdes) (version 3) | ecosystem: Environmental > Aquatic > Marine > Oceanic | place: Pacific Ocean | collected 2013-06-19
CGCCCATAAACATGTGGAGCGATTGCTCGATATAGATATGCTCAATAGGAAACTCAGAATCTCCCACTAACTCATCATCATTATTAAGCTGGTACATTTCGTAAATGTCCATCAACTTTTCTTTTATGGCAATTGTCTTAGCGAAAAAACCTTTGTGCTTTCGCAAGTCAATTGAATCGTAATACACCAGCACATTATCAGTTACGACAGCAAAGCCTGTGATGCTGGTGGATATATCCACGCCAAGTATCATTTTACACCTTATAACTGCGCCAGTTCACCCACGGGCGCGTACTTAAATATTCTGTGTCTGACTCATGAGCATATGCTTCTTGTTCAAACCGAATACGACGATAAGCCGTGGAACTTGATTTGTATTTAAAAAGTCCATGACAAAAATCCCATAGATAGAGCAGATAAAAAAACAATACTAAAAGCTCTTTTTGCTGATGTATATGGATGGTCTCATGGCGGAGCACTCTCTCGCTCATTTCTTCTCTAGAGATGATGAAGGGAAACAAAGTAATGGCATAGACATTAATAATAAAAGAAATAAATTTCAAAAATCTAGGCGCGATTATTTTAATGGGGACCATTATATATCTAATCTAATCTTAAAGGTGAATGAGTCTTCTTCTTTTTTCAGGACAGGATTGGCTAATGTCGCCACTCCTAATAAGTTTTTATTCTCGTCGTAAATTCCAACTCTCGAAATATAAACTTGCCTTTCATAAGAAGCACTAAAGTTAGTATAACTCGAACTGACAGTATTTGCAACTAATCTTTCAGAATTTTCTTCATAAACATGAGAAGAGGTAAAACTGGCAGAGGGGCTGTCGCCCCATTTCATATATGTGGGGTTGTTAGAAAAGTTAGCTTCGCCGCGCTTTGCATGCGCAAACATAGTCACTACTTGAGTGGTCGTCTCCCCCTTGAAAGCGAGGCCAAACGAGGCAGACGTGTATGTTTGGCCGGTGGTACTAACCGTAACACCGTCTTGTGCGCCGGCGCCGAAATAAATCCATGAGGGGTCTTGAGTATCCCCAGTTCCCGCCACCATCGGTATTGCATCATAGCCAAGATCCCAGGTTCCCGTAAGCATCAGAATGCCTTCGTCGTATAAAGCCACGCCGGCGACCGAGCCGCTTCCGGGGCTTCCGGCGGGGCCGACTTGCACAAGCTCTCCATTGCGTCGGACGTCTTGAAGCTCTCCAATGAGAGAGCCGGTGTAATACCACTTTAGAGAAAGGGTGCCCGGATAGATGCGAGTGCCATAGAACACCGAGGGAACATGAATAAGGTTGAGAATTTGATTATTTTTGTCCCAGTGGGCAGCGTCTGGGTTTCTTCCTTCCTCTAATGACATTCCGCCACTTACAAAATAATGCGGGCTTCGAGAGCCATAAAAGTTGAGACGATTTTTGAGCGCAACAAAGTGTGCGTTGTAGGAGGCATTGGCGCTGGAACTGGGAGTTGTGATGTATTCTCGTGTAATGGAAGCTGATTGAATGCCGGCGCCATACAGCACGTCACCGACGCCTTGGGTCTGCCATTCGGTGGGGCTCCAGCCACTGTCCGGATTGCTCGTGAGACGAGCGGCCGTTGTTCTAAAGCTTCCGCGTGAGGACCCTTTTAGAATAAACTTGTAGATAAAGGGATTTGCGCCGGGATATTGAGCACTGTCGGGTACCGGGGTAACTGGTACCTTTGGCTTCCCGGTAGTTGTACCTTGGTTTGCAACCAGGACAGATGTGGGCCAGTTTCCCGCTTTATCAATATTGCGTTCTTGGAGACTCAGAAAGCCAGGGGGGACAGAGCGGACTTGAGCGCTAAATGCACCTGTCTGCTCTGGAGTCATGTTATAGTATGCCGTTGAATCATAAACCACAAACTCAACGCTTGGATAAGCCTTCATTGTGTTTATAAGCACATCGTTTTCTTTGAATTTCTTCAAAGACATTTTCTAATAATCCAGTCTAACTCTTAATACCAGTTCATTAGTAGGACGTTTAGCAATCGGTTCCGACAGTTTAGCGACTGCTAACAGTTCATTATTAGCGCTGTACAAACCAACGGTTGTGATATAAGCCACCGGCTGATCGGATGCGACGTTCTTGACGCGAATTTTAGAACCCGTGGTATAAGTGGGGTTAGCGCTATAGTTGAATTTATTGTGGGGTGCGCGGCAGAAGTAAATCTGAGAGTTAATCTCGGTTGAATTCTGGAAAGACAGGCTGTAAAGGCGACGTCTAATTGCATCGCAAGCGCCCGAAATCGAAGCGCTGGCCCATGTGCCTGTTACATCATAGCGCGTGCCACTAGTGGTATCGGCGTAAAATGAATTGGCTCCGGGCTGTGCGCCGGCACTACAAGTGGCAGCACCGAGGACGGAACCTGTCATGGTAAAGACCGAGGCGCTAATAATGGCAATTCCTTGTTGGTAAAATACAATTCCTTGTGCTGCACGCATCGAACCAGTAGTGGAAGTGGCGTCAGGGACTGCGCCCATCGAGCCTGATGCGTAGAGTACTCCGTAGTCTCCGCCTCGTGTGGTTGAGGTGTTAGAACTGTTCGCAGCAGATGCGGAGGCATCCGTCAACGTGACGATTGTGCCGTTGGTCCAGCCGGGAGCGGAGTTAAAGGGGTTCGCCCAACTGCCTGTGCCGAATGCAATACTAAAAGTACCTTTCTTCATTTGATCCTTATAAAGGAGACGTGAGAAGTTGACCATAAATACTTCTTTCATTTGGCTGTTATTATCGCCAAAATCTAGATCACTTTCGAAAATCTCAATATCATTCGCAGAGCCAGTGTAACCTAATAAGGTTTGAGCGAATTGATTATATGAGTTGATCTTCTTAGCATTTTGTGTGTTGGTCGAACTTGACAGCAGTGAAGTGTTGTCATAACCAATCGTAAGATCAAAGATATGATTAGCTGAAGAACTCAGATACGGATAGTCATAAACAGATTGAAACTGTCCATGTGTATAGTTCTTGATGTTATTGTCGTTATATGTTCCACTAGGGATAGTTCCGGTAATCGGAATAGCTTCGTGAAGAAGAGTCCGAGTAGTGGTAATATCTGTACTAGGATTTAGTGGTTCAAAGTTTTTTACTGGCATTTATATTCTCCGGTGTGTTGGTGCCTTAGTCTTTGGCGGCATCGCCTACATACCTAATAATTCTAACGTTTACTTGTTTCTCGGCAGAAGATTCTTCGCCTTCAACATAGACCGTACTATCGGCAATGTCAAAATATTCTGATGAAGACCAACCGAAATCAGTACCTTGTTTATTAGTAGAACCATGAAGGGTATATTTGGACGAGCGCGTTCCTGTCGAAGTTGATTTCATTGTCTCGTCAACAGCGAAATTGACGGCTGTGGCAGATGCGCGTGGGCCACCGCCACCTTTATCAATAGCTGAAATATTTGTAGCTGACTGGTTAGGGTTGTAAGTTACTGTATTGTTTACGCCCTTGATGTAGGCCGTATTGTAATTAGATGTGCCTTTAGATTTGCCGGCAAATGCAACCTGGGAGATTGGCAAGTTAATGTCTGCCATTCCATCAGCCTTATTATTAAAGCGAGCATTGCGGCCGCCTTGTGGGCCCATGACCCCTTTGAAAAGGCGGTTGTCGGCTCGGACTCCCATTCTTTTGTCAACAAGACCTTCGCTCTGCAGGTAGCCAAGGCGATTGGATTCGGTGCCATTGACACCATCGCTAGCGGCTCCATTGAGGCCGGTCTCGATGATAAGTTTTGTACCGTTATCTTGATTGCTTTGCATAACGTATTTGGGGTCTCCCAGTGCGTCGCTAGCAATAAGCTTATTGTAAGTTTCGGAATTCGCAGCAACATAGTAAACATTGTTAGAACTGACTGCGGCGCCTTGGATTTTTTCATTTACAACCATGTCGGGCATATAAAGAAGATCATTCCGGCTAAAGGACAGCAGTCCATACTGAATAGTGGTGTCATCACTCGTAGTGGATTCCCAAACAGGAGTCTGTAAAATTTCCAAATCTTGGTACGCAGAGCCAGTTCCTGCCACATATAAGCTATAGTCAATTTCGTCGTCACCTAATGCAAACTTGGAAATCTTAAAGTTTCCTTCCGCCATTCGACGGCGCCCCGTGGTAGTCAAAACTGCATCAATCAGAATGGGTCCCGAGTTGTCTAAATTCGCCATGTTTCTTCCTCTCTCTTTATAAATAGTCTATAATATATTATAAGACGTCAATATTTTCATGTGCCCGCATACCTAATAATTCGTATGGGAAGTTGTAAAATTCGCGATGACGCGCATCCTTCTACATAAATAGTGCTATCAATATAATCGTATTTATCTGCTCCACCAAACAATGTCTGATCTACTTGTCCATAAATTCCATATTTAGAATCTCGGGTCCCAGTAGAAGTAGTTTTTAGAGAATCGTCGATGTCCGCAGCTAGTGCAACAGCTGACCCGCGGGGACCAGTTATACATGAGACTTTTGTATCATTACCAGCATTGTTACTTTTATTATATACTAAATTAGCCACCCCGTCAAGTATAAATGTTTTAAAATTTTCTAAAGGTTCTCCGAGAGACACTGGATTTGATGCCTGGAGTGTTCCAAAATTTACGCGAGATAGTCCGGGGTCTCCGCCATTTTTAAAAACAGACTTATTGCTTGGTCCATAAAGCGTACTAAAGAACCGATGATCGGCATTCACATAAAAATAGCTGTCTAATAATTCGGTATTTAAGATAAATGATGTTCTCATAGAAGGCGTACCATCTCCGGCAAAATCCGCATGTTCTATTCCAGATTCAACTATAATTCTAATATTGGTGCGGTCTGCAGGTGACATTACAAAATTTCCTGCCGGTAAACTTGTCATTGCTATTTTTAGCTTGTCGGAAGTCTCGCGGTTTGCGGCCAAATAATAAGAACTACCAGTCGAATGCTGCCGCATGGAATCGTCTAATTGTTCATTAACCTTAAGAACGGGAATGTAAAGTAAGTCATTTCGAGTAAAGTGAGTAAGGCCATAATTGATAACAGAATTTGTATGAGTAGACGATTCTAATAAAGGAAGACCGCCAGTGGATGGATCGGTAATTACGGACCAATCGCCCCCAGCACTTCCTGTTGTCATACTATAATCCACTTCATCGTCGCCAAAAACAAACTTGGTGACCCTAAACTTTCCTTGTGCGGCGCGCTTTCGTCCAAGCTCGGTCAACGTTGCGTCCAGGGCAATAGTGTTCGATGTGTCAATAAAGGCCATTTATAATTCCTTTTCTATTACATAAGTAACATTCAAATCAATTTTTTTGCCGCTTTTCTTGGAGGTGAGGCGGATCTTGAATTCTTGATCCCATATAGAATCGGTTCCTGGTCCGACAGTGATTTTGTCTGCTTGTAATTGATTGGATGCGGTATCTTCAAGATCTGCGCCAGAAGTCGAAAGCGACAGTTGAGAAAGATTGGGAACTAATTGCAGCAGCTTTCGGAATCCCACGCTGGGCGCGGTAAGTTCTGCGGGCTTTACTTCTTCTTGCAAGACAGCTTCGAATGTTGCATACTTATATCCTCCATCATCTACAAGTTCGGTTTGATAGATCTCGGACAAATATCCGGGAACAAAATGCTCGTTCAGTGCCCTGAAGAGATAATAGTACGTGTGATTTGTTTTGATGGCTTGCGTAAAGTGAGTGATATTGTGTGAAACATCGGAATTTTCTATTTTCATATCGATTGTTTTGATGAGATTACCTTCAAAGTCAGCCATCGAAGTCGGGCGCTCGGTCAATCGATACACCTCTATATAGCGCACTTCAGAAGCTGTCGGGAGTTGGAGATCGTCATCGGCGTTAAGATCGTTGCTGTGTAAATATTCTTCCATCAAGCCGGCGTCCATGGTTGTGATTGGTGTGGGCGCATCTCTAGAAACAAAAGATTCCACATTGAGTCTAAAGCCGACTTGTTGAGAGTTGTTGAGAACTTGGTATGGTTCTGCATCTACACGAGGAGGAGGATGATCGATTACTTTGATGGCTTTACTGTAAATTGGTATTTCGCAGACTTTTACTGTTGGGGCAGCGGTAACATTGAAGTCCGCTAAATATTGCTCGTCTCCATAGTATAGACTTCCGGTGTTGTAGCTAGCGGGGCTAGTGTCGAATTCAAAAAGCTTTTCGGCTACTTGGCCGCCGGGCGTCGTGAACTCTAAACAATACCCAGTAGTAGTTGAGTCCTCTTTTTGTTGAATTTTACGGCTTATGACCAAATCAGAATAGTTATATTGATATCCGCTGACCAGTGCATAAGCATAAATCTTATACGTGTAGGTTTGGCCATATTTAATTTGAGAATCTAATAAAGAAAAGTCATATGTCTTTGAGGAATCGTTCAAGATCCAATATTCTTGAAGCGGCTTTTGGGAGGCCTCAATATCAGCCACATCTCCTGAATATTTGCATATTTTGTAAGCAATTGTTTCGGCGGCGACGCTGGAGCGAGCTTTATATAGCAGCGTGGGCAAACTGAGTCTTTCTAGATCGTCATTTTTTTCAATGGCTCTGTAAGTTGAGTTCATTAAGTGAATTATGGGATCCACATTCTCATAACTATAGGTTAGTGGATCTTGTGCCGACCTAACTCCAAAAGAGGCAGAATTCATAAATAAACCATTCGCTGTCATATTCTCATAGTGATTATAACAAAAGGCCAGCATTCCTAAAAGTTCTACTTGTCGCAAACCTACAGTCTCTATAGTCTCAACATCGCTAGTCGTGCCGTTCGGCGATCCGGATGTATATTCTTGGTGTCGCACAAAGCTTTGTCCTCCAGGTTCAAGTGTGGGTGAATAACCGAATACACTTTGTAGCGATTGAATAAAAGCATAGGGGTTGCCGGTTGAGGCGTTGAGTTGGTCAACAAAATTATAATCTTTAAAGAGGGGGCCTATTTTGTTTATAAAATTGATTTTGGTATAAAAAGGAAATTTAGTGGCGTTATAGTTGGAATCAGCTTGATTAGCCGCATTTATTAACTCACGCGAGTTTTTATCTGCAAAAAACAATATCTCCGGACCCATCATCGCAGAACCAGGAAAATTGCCGGTGAGGTATTGTCGCAGCCGTGTGGTCGTGTCAATATATTGAGTAGTGTTGGTGTCGTATTTCAAATAAGCAGGTAATAGCGGGAGTTCATCTTGAAGTATTTCCCGATAAACGTGTTGCGCCTTGACTGGGCCTTCGAGATTTACCATGTTATAAATTTGGGACCAGCCATCACCTTCGAGTTGAGTATCCGTTTTTCCGCTTATCAAGTCATAATAATATACATTAGGTAAGTCTTTTTCCAGGCGGCCAGTCGAAGCTCTCTCATATTCTCTTAAGTAATAGTTGTAATCATAGGTCACCTCAACGATATCTGCCGCTTGGCTATAGAGTGCTGCTTCTTTTTGGGTATACGGGTGGGCCCACTCAAATGCCATATGAGTAAAAGTTCCCTCGGAAAAAATAGGCCCATAATCACTTCCTTCATAATTTCCTCCGAGCACTACCGCATGCCACATTTTGTCATCCTTGACAACGGCAGGATCTCCATACATCCTAGCAGGGAATCTAATGTTAGGGACCATTACATCCTCAGAGATAGTAGATACGAGACTGGTGTCTGGGGTGCTTTCGTATGGAGTTCGAGTCCAGCCGGTAGTATCCGTTACGCGTTGGGCCCAAGTAGCATTTGCTTCCCGTAAATATTGAGACTCGCGGTGGTAGGTGGCTGTATTATACTCTAGGGTGAAGAGGGTTTGGTCCCCTACTGTTTTTTCTACAATCTCGTAAAACTCTCCGACTGTTGTTCGGAACAAGTCCGAGCCGCTCATCAATGAGGTATCGAAATAAAGGGTATCTTTAGTGTCGGGTGAAAAAGCCATTAATAGCCACCTTTGCCGCTAGTCATGGTGCTGCTGATTACATTGCCTTGCTCATCTAAGCGGGTCTCTACTTCCAATAATTTCTCCGATGTAACACTCGTGATGCCAAAAATAGAGATGTCGCCTCTTTTGAAATTTCCAAAAACCACTTGAGCGTTGATATCTCGTCCTGTTGCGGATGGAGCATTGACTTGAGATGAAAGCGCAGTGACAGCATTTGCTATAGTGGTATACATAGATGTTTCCGAAGAGCCAAATCGTTCAGTTAGTGCTTCTTGTTCAGCGCTGGAGTATTCAATGTTCACGGTCTCATAAGATGAGTTGCTGTTATCTTGAATGGATAATTCTTCGTCTCCAACAGTCAAATAAATGCGAACGCTGTCATTCTGACCAGGATTAGAATTAGTCCACCACAGGCCTAAATTGCCGGTAGTTATATATTGAGCCCTATCCTCGACTTGTTTGGAGTTGTTGAGTTGGAGTTCACTTTTAAATAAACCTTCGCTATCGAGCGCGGTGAGTGTAATTTTGGTAAAAATATTATCGAAGTCATCTTGCCCTTTTTGAGATATTTGAGACATGATCTCGGCGCCAGATGCTCCCTTAGCGGCTGCATCGAGTATAGGAGTGTCAGATTTTTGTTGGGGCTTATTTTTGTCTTCAGACATTGTTTGTTAGCCTCTCATTGGTCATAGTCTTGTAGGACATCTTTCTATTCCCTTTCTTATAATTATCTTATCGAAAATGTTTTAGATTGCCTTTATTATTAATAATATCGACTGTTACCTCGGTGGTGTCAGGAAAAATTTTGGCCTTCTCGATATCCTCGCGATATTTTCGAAATCCGCGTGGAGGTTCTTCATCGAGTTCATAAAACGAATCATTAGTGTTGGGAAACATCTTCTTTGCCGTAATTTGTTTGTTTTTGATCCCAGTTACGTTCGGGGTTTCAATGTTGGGGTTTTCAATAGTTTCGGTATCGGTTTGAATATCAATCAAAGAATAATCTTTGGGTTTTTGAGAAATTGTACACCCCATAGAAGCCAAAATGTCTAATGATATATCTACGGGGTTATCGATCTTAGTTTCTGCCGGGAGGCGGGCATAACCTTTGGCAACTAGCTTTTGTGCCGTTTTAGTCAACTGAGAGTCTTTCTTTATGGTGGGGGTTTTAATCGGAGCCGGAGACTCGGGCATAGAGTCTGGAGTCTGAGTCACTACCGACTTAGTGTTTCTTAGAGCGATATCTCTTTTAGTAAATCTTTTCATGCTGAGAGGAGCCTCCATTGCTTTATATCAAGAATGGTGAGTAGCCCCGTACCCTCGTCCAGTCGTACTCTTATTTGTAAGGAACCAAGTGGGGGGTCGGTGGCGGTGATGGGGTCATAGTTCCAGTATCCTTCATGTTTAAGTCGACACTCCGACACGGGTGCACCCGTGACGGCGCAGGCCAATGCATTCCAATAAAAAGTTCTTTCATGCTCCCCAGAGCCAGAGAAGCCCTGATCTACGCCGCCGGCCCAAAGGTCGAGTGAAAAGCTTATGTTGGGGATGTTGTCCTTAATCAGGGTGGTGGTGCTTCTGTGGGAACCCAAGGTCACATCAGAGAGCATGTAGTAGAGGGCATTTTCCAGGTTGTGGGCATCACGGTTTTGCCAGTATCTGCCGAAATCTATAACTTCCGGTGCGGATGGAAGGTGAGTGCCGGCGAATATATCTTGCCATCCATAGTTTCCTTCATCATAATAAGGCATAACTTCCTCGGATACAGTAACGTCCGGTAAAGAATTCGCTTTATCTGCACCATAATCTTGCCAATATTTCAAGGTCGCCGAAGGAATCACTGATGTGCCGCCGTAAGCGGGCAAATCCTCGGGGCGCGTGCCGGTGTTTTTTATCGCATCGAAAACTAGGCCGCCTGTGCCGTAATAGTGATCGTAAAGTTCTTGGAATTGTTGTACGAACTGTTGTAGGCCGTCTAGAGTGCCGGTGTCGGGAGATATTTGGGCCACAAGGCGTTGTGCGTTTAGTAAGATTTCTTCTTTGTCTCCGCGGAATTCATCATATAATAAATCCCGATGCATGTTATAGATTATCGGCGCAGCGTTCCATGGAGCTATCGACAGATCTGAGTAACGGCTGCTCATTTCAGCGGCAAAGTAAGTGTTGAAATAGTCCTCTATATTGTTATAGGCGCATTTCTCTTCTGCTTCGGTGAGATACTCTGCTAGCTCTCCGTCCATCATATTTTTATAGACGGCAATAATAGAATCTACAATTTCCATAGAGGCGTCTTGAAAGACTGTTTTGATTTTAAAGTTGTCTCCTATGGGGCCGTTGGCCTCTCCAAATGTAACGTCTACTGTATAGTAATCTTGCATTTCAAAACACATCAGTCGATAGTCATGTTGAAAATATTCACTATATAGGCCATCAGGATTCGCCATGTTCACACTACGAAGTACAATATAAGAATAATCTGTACCGCCACCATATCCTTCGGATGTAAACAGTGTGCTTTGGTAATTGTCATCAGGATCTTTATAGTAATCTACATGGCTGATTTCTATCGTTGGCATTTTATACTTCCTCTCTCATTCTATATATCTTTCCCATCATTTTTTTAAGGGTCCTGGCTTACTTCCGCCGGTGTCCATATTCAACGCATCACTGTCATTGTTGAGTAGCTTATCTAATATAGGAGTGCTGGTTTTTTCTCCGGCGCGCCCGGCTTGAACTGAGTGTCGGCCGGGCTGATCTGCGCCGGCCGGATCGACTGAATCGATGAACCCGTTGCTTTGCGAATTTTTAGACTCCTCCTCTCTTTGTTGATTGAGTACATCAATAGCACCTTTTTGATTCCAGGATGTAGAATCTTTGTCTATCTCGTCCACAACTCCCCAATTTTGCTCTTTTTTGGGGCCGGCTACGAATTGAGCAATTTCGGATCTTTCTCCACATCCATAATCGGTATGAATCATGGTCTTTAGGTTAGCCTCGCCAGTGGGGCCTTCTGTGGGTGTGCCATAAAGAGTGCCCATCGTGTTGTCATATTTCATGAACTCTACCGAGCAAAGTGCAAGGCCTTGATTTGTCAAGTCTTTTCCTCCAAATAGATGCTCGACTTTGCCCACATCAAAAACCTTAGAAAGTGCAGTTTCTGCGCGCATTATGCGTTCAAAATCGCAGAAAAAGTAGCCCCAATTCAGAGCATGTGCGTCAGCATCTAGTTGAGCGTTGTCATCGTCGGTGGTTGTCTTATAAACTTGGCGGGTTATGTAGGCGGTGGGGTATAGAATTTGATCGATGTCTCCGGTACTATAGGCGGCGGTAAAGTTGTCTGGTGCTGTGTTTCCATATAACTGGCTAGCATCATATTCCTTCTGGGCAATTTGGGTTCTGTAATCAATAACTTTATCGTTTTGAACTTGTCTTTTTCGAACCATCGTGCCCGTTTTAAGTTGTCGATTTAGCTCCATTATCAGATTGGAAAATGAATCATATAACCGGCCCATTGGGCTACCTCCGCCACGAGTGGGAAAGGCTTTTCGCAAGGTATTTAGTTCAACTAAGATTTTAGGATCGCTCTTGTAAGTCGCTAATACATATGAAATATTGTCTTCCATTGTGACAATGTCTGCTGCGGATGCGGGAAGCCCAATCATGTTCTCGACAGCGGCGATAAGAGTAGTAAAAGTGACACCTTGCTGCTTATAATAGGTTCCATCGAGAGATTGAATGGGCATCTCGGCATAAAGCAAGTCTGCGGAATCAAAGTATCCGGTACGAAGTCCGTCGGTCAACTCAGCATTTTCCATCACTGGTTCATAAAGTATGTTGCTTGTTTGCTTCATTAGTAGTGCCGGGGGCAGTCTGGGCACAGGCGCCCAATGCCCTTGATTGGTTGACGGGTTTCTACCGGCACTTTGTCCTGACGCGTCAAAGGTCTCTATAAAGGTTGGCGATGGCACTACAGTTGGATCAGCGATGTCTATAGCCGAAGAAAAAGAGAATAATATAAGATTATTGTAACCATCATCTAGCTCTGCAATAATCTTTCCGGAGGAAGAGCTTTTGGGCTGCTGATAAACAATCGTGACGGTAGTACTGTATTGATAAGTAATTGAATTATTTTCGCCATACAGTTTATCCATCCAGGTGTCTACATAATCGTTATTGGGGCCCACAAAATCAAACTTATATTCTGCATAATTTTCAAAATCTAAATCTTCATAGCGGCTGTTACTGTCGATAGTAGGAATGCTAGTATAAGGGATCGAAGTGTTAGGGTCGGCAAAGATACTAAAAATGCTCGCTTCTTTATATACTACCTGATCTATCAAATTTTTGTTCATGCCATAAGCGAGATAAAAATGAACATTATCTTCTATCCACTGCAAGTGTTCGACTGGTTCGTGATCATTTACTGCAGGAATAAAGAGATTCAGAGCCACTTCTAAATGGGTGTCATAAACATAGATTTTATGAACAACAGGCATTGGCAAGCGATTTTTTGCTTCTAGTCGCGTGGCAGTTGTGGCCATCATTCGAGACATACTGGACCCTCAGTTACACTGCCATAAATATCGTAGTATGAATTGTCGTCATTGCCCAAGTTTTCACAATCCAAATCTAAATCAATATAATAGGAATCTTTATTGTAGATCTCGACTGACTTACATGCAAGTGCTTGATCGACATCCATATCTGTTCGGACGTTGAAATAGTATTCCACATTGGTGGAAGTCAACTCTTCTTCCCTCATAGTTTCGCTAGCAGGAGTGGCCGACATCATAAAACCATCTTGAATTTGGCTTGTACGGCTTTCAAAGAGCTTTCGTGTAAGTACATCGCGCGTTGCGGAATTGCCATTAGGATCCGTGTATGTTTGCTTTTCTACGTGAAAGACTTCAATATCAAAATTTTCAGACAATAGTTCAGTATTCATCTCTTCCAGATAAACAAACGGATCTTCGGGAACCAATGCGACCACGTTGCCATCACTAAACTGTGCCGTATAAGCGACTTGCGGAGGAATACTATCAGTCTCAGTAGCATCATAGTTTCCTACTTGAGTGCCCTTTTTTACTTGCAGGGTATAGCGCGCTGTCATGTTGACTTGGGGAATATTCTTGTATTGCACTGCGTCGGAAGGAGTGAGCGACGGGGTATACGAGCACGTTATCTCAGTCATCTCGCCTTCAAATGCTACCATCTTCCACGCTGGTGCTACTTGTTTGATGGTGGAAGGATTGAAGTGGACACTGCCAATCATCTCATCAGTTCTAAAGATATCGGGTGCAGGCTCTAATAATATGGCGTCAATATCAGTACTCCATTCACCCGTTTGGGTATCAAATGTGGCCGTTTTGGAGGCTTCATCCACGTCTCTAAAAAGCACCATGCTTCCTAAATATTGAGTCTCGTCTTTGATACGGCTATTAATATCATTTTGTGGTTCCATAGGGCGGGCCACTCGATCCGCATAGTAAGACCCTGTAGGGCCCATGTATCGCCTATCGTAGGTAATATTATCATCGTAAAACCCATAATAAGCCGGCTTAAAGTTTCCTTTTCCAAGCTTAAAACGACCATAAGGAGTAAGCTCCAAATCGTATACTTGTTCCTTTTTATTGAGAAATTTAGGCATCGTTAGTAGTCTCCGCCTTTATCCGAATCAACAGTACGGGAGCGCTTTGTAACCTTCCGGGATTTCTGCTTTCTTGTGCGAGAAGTTGAGCGTTTGGGGGTCTTACCAGGGGTAGTGACATCAGTCTTCTTGGCGCTTGGGGTGGCCGTTGCCGGCGTAATGGGGGTCGAGGGTGTTGTAGCATCACCTTTGTAGAGAACTTCAGCATCAATTTTAACTAGCTCAACGAAGGATAAATAATCGTAGGGCCAATTGTAAGCTATCGGATACCCATTCTGAGTTCGAGTCACTGTTTTCCCGTCTTTTTGTAATTGGTCAGATGCGCGGCCAGCTTGACGCGTAACAAAGTCATAATAATTGCTCTGTGCTTTTTGTTTGACCTTGAACACCATCCAGCGCAAATTATCGCTTTCTAGTAGATTTTGAGCAGACAACAATTCAGTGTCCATCAACTCGTGAGCTACAGTTTGAAATTGCATTGTGGTATCGCGATAATTGCGAGGTGCGATATTTTGCCAAATGTATGAAAGGTCGTCTTTGTCTAGTTGATATTCGAATTCGAAAATATACATGACCATCGGATCAACCGTATCATTCTGCACAAAGTCAAATTGCGGCGGAAGGACATAGCGTCCCATTTTCTGAATCAACTTCCGGATTGAGGCGCCGGCAGCGTCTAGCGAATCTCCATCTTTAGAGCCAAGCAGTTCGGCGCGAGTCGCCTCATAACGCTCTTTGGGAATCGAAATAAATCTCTTGCGTGCTTGTGCAAGTTGACCCTTTCCAACTTTCTTGGCATTTGTGACATTCTCTACCACATACGGCACAGCAACAACGGCTTCGCGAACCGTGCGAGCTTCGGCCAACTCTCCCAAACGTTTCTTGTTGGTGCGGCGCTGGAAGCCCGCCACTTCTGCTAAAGATTTGTATTCAGTGTGTAAGTTTTCGGCGTCGTCGAGGGTGTGATTATTGTAAGGGCTCACCTGATTGACTACCATGTAATGATTTTCAAGCCACTGCTTGGGAATTTCTCCAATTTCCATAAAAATTCCTGTCTCTGGATCTGTCGGCAGACTGCCAAACTGATGCCACATTCCGCGCGAGACCGAGGCAGAAAAATATTGAGGAAGAGTAATTGTACCCGATCCGCTATTGATTCCGCGCAGGCCCTTATAGTTAAAGTTCATATGAGGAGTTTCAAACTTAGGCTGAATAATCCATCGCGAACCTTCGCTTACATTTCGCGTGACAACGGGATTGCCGAATTTATCGCGCTCTTGGAATTCTACTTTCTCTACCCCAAGAATATTGAGACTTGCACTAATCTGCATCGAATTATTGTTGATCCGGGACCCACCATAAATAGGTATACCATTCCCAAACGCGCCTTCTAGGCCGGACACACCATGACAATGATCGGGGATCAGGGGGGTGGGGCCTTGGAGATTCCAAACTTGCTCGCTTAGTCTAGACGTCGCCGGGGTGCCGATATCACGAATACCTGATGGCATGTTGGTGCCTTGATAACCAGCATCGAAACGCCAATAAACTTCGGTAGTTTCGGCTAAGATTTGCTCTAAGTCGTAGCTTTTATCCCCCTGGGGTCTGAATATAAGATCGACCCATGCCTCGCCGTCGTAGTAGGGAGGGGTGCCGGCTGGGTTGATTCCGATTTCCGAACCCATAGCGCCAGAAAAAAGACCATGGACCGAGAATATTTTGTTTGTAATTTGATATGGTATCGCAGGGAAAAAGGCGCTAGGGCGACTGTATAGTGTGAAAGATTCCTCGAAATCGTTGTTCCAAATAGGATCTTGAGGCACCGGGAAGGAAGCAGAACCCCATACTCCGAAGGTTGCTTCTGGGCCTGGGCCGACGGACTGGGAGGCGATCCAACGCCGGGCCCCATAAGTTGCCCATGGTGAAGAAACACTTGAGGTGGCAACAGGCCAAGAACCAGATGCCCAAACAGGATATCTTTCTTGATCATAATAACGGCCACCACGAGTAGAACGTAACAATTTAATACGGGCGCCGTAAACACTTCCTGTGGCAAACCTGAGATCACTGCCGATGACTTCTGATTCTAATCGTGTAAAGCTCTGATCTTTCAAGAAGAAATTGGCTACTTCGCCAAAGAAGTTAGCTGCAATGCGATTATAGGCATTTTTACCACTGTTGCCCACTACAAACTCAGCTTGAATTGGCAGGTGACCAGTGCCGGGGTTAGGCTCTAAAGCGGTAAGGGCCATGCCTTCCATGTGTTCCGTAGGATCAATTATGGCCTCAAAAGGCAGTCGCTTATCCCAGATAGATCCAGAGCCAGTCCACCCATCACTAGGGTTTGTCATAAATCCGGCCGCATCGGGAGATAAAATTGTCGAAGCCGAACCGAACATTCCCCATACTTGTTTGAATCCGCCGGCATATGCTGATGCATTGCCCCATCCTGGATCTTCATTAATAAGCATATTGCCGTTGCCGGGGTTATCCCAGGTAAAAGTATTTCCACCAGAGCCAAATTTAATTTTGGAGGCATTTGAAATAATAGGGTAATCTACTGCCATGCCAGCTTTGATTGAGTTATACAGGAGGCCCGGAGCAATGAAGGGCGCCGCGGCGATAGCTGCTACGGATCCGGTCAATAGCTTGGAAAAAGGATAGGTGTTTAATTCATCCAGAGTTTCACCCGAACCCGTCAAATACCCTGTAATCATACCTGCGTATGAACTAGAGAATTGACTTGAGAGATCCATTGTTCTTTGGACCGGATAAAAACTCTTGTAAGGGTTGAATTTAATGGCTGCACTACACACTAAGCTAATCTCTTTAGCATTTAGGAGTGTGTCTTTTGAAACCTTCAAAAAGCCACTCATAAATTCTGAGTTAGAGTAATCTTTGTAAAAGGAAGATGTGCTACTGTTGATTCCAGTTTCTGGGATTTCAAAAGTATCGTTTTTGCCGGGAGAATTGATTCCGTATGCGATATAATCTTCAACATGCTCACTAATACGAAATTCGGGAATAATTGAAAAGTCCTTGGCTAATACTTTGAGATCTTGTCTATAATCTTCATAAGAGTTGTACCATGGCTGAGATGCCGATGCCTCAAAATGCGCTTTTCCTTCGGAATCTCGTACTATAATTCCGGCATGATCTCCGGCTTCCCAGAGTGCGTCTCCGGCGCCGGGCCAAATGCCAGGACCCCAATATTCAGGAGGAGGAAGGGTGCTGTTAATAGCAGCGTTGGTGGAATAGGCATACAGATCTGCCCACGCCCCCCAACTAGCAGTTTGAGGAATTTTAGTTCCGTTTGGTCCTACAACACTCTTTTTTGTAGTAATATTGTGTTTTCGCGCATAGATGGCAGCTGGAGAAATCATTGTCCGGTGGGCGGGGTCCAGCGATGAAGTTCCGCTTTCCATCATTGTGCTCAGTCCATAATAATTTTGCAATTCTCCTACGGGATATTCACGAAAGATTTGTCCCCCATTAGATAATACACTACTAGTAAACCACGGTAATATCGAGCGCGTTAAGAAGCCTTCGGGGGCATCAAGTGGCCACGAACTTTGGCTAATGTGTACGCCGCTGAATTTAGCCAGATTGGTCTCACTACCCGAATATGAATAGAACGTCTGCTGAATACGGGGAACGTTCCAGGAGTTATTGAAAGTGGCTCCAAGATCCTGCCGATCAGCCTGGGAATTGCGCCAGTATTTGTTGTTGTAAGTGGGCTTGTCTAAGCTCTTTGTTGCAAATTCGTTTCTCAAGGACGGGAAAAGGTTTTCGCTGTATTCTACCCAGTTGAGGCGACCTGCGAGTGCAGTGGCAATTTTCTCATACGGTGTGGTAATATTTGCGGGAGATACTCCTAACAGGTTGTTCAACTCAGCCTCGTTGAAAAAGATCTCTTCATTGTTGTGTGTGGCTTTAATCGTAATATTCTGGCCATCACCATTATCATAGTTTACATAAACCGGGCGCCCGCGCATCGAAACTGGGGCTAATCGATATCTATCAATACCATTATCGGAGCCGGTTATAAGGGAGAGCTTATTTGTGTTTTTCTCCGTGCGAAGAATCGGATGGTCTTGTTGATGTGTTGCTGTCCAGTTCCATCCGTAATTCGCGCCGCGGCGGGTGAGAATTAGATTGAGATAGTTAGCCGAAGCGGTAATTTCATCATGAGTGATCCCTTCTTGAGTGAGGAGATCGTCGTCTTTTCCGTCGTTAATATAATTGCTGTTTCGCGATGTCAAGAATAGTCCTGCTCCGGGAGCCGGCCGGGCAGGCTGATTGAGGGGGAATCCCAAATAATTTTGAGACGCGGAGACCGCATCGATTGTATAGATGTTTAGGGCTGAGTGTACTTGAACAAGACCGCCTTCATCGAAAGTTCTGGCGGGGTGGCGTGTCGTTAGAGGGCGCACATCACTTTCGGAAACATACGAGAAATATGGAAAGTAAGAATAGGGGGTCGAGGCACGGTCAACATAATATCCTGCGTGGGGGCCACCCACAGGAGCAAGACCATAATAACGATCCCCACCGTGGAGTAGTGGAGTGTGCACGGATAAAGAGTTGGTCACCCAGGCATACTGACGATCCATTCGAGGAATTTGGTGGGTCACGAAGAAGTTGTCGTATTTCTTGAGTTCGTCAAATCCGCCGTTATCAGCAACTTGAACAGTAATCTTTGTATTTCGTTGGTTTTTCTGGAAGCTTGGTGCTTGCGCATATACGGCTCCAGGATCGTCGGCCGCAAAAAGCATGTCGCGGCCAAATCGTGCGGCAGGTCGTGAGAGAAGGGCGCGGAGTCCGAAGTCCTTTCCATGAATATCCGACATACGATATCCCGAAGTCTGAATAGCGGCAATGACCTCAGCGCTGATATCTTTATCACCTCCAGCGCCGGCGCCTTGGGATTCTTTGATTATTGTTTGGTTCTTGAAAGGAAGAGTGTTGTATGGAGAGAACTCGGAAGATCTTACATCTTTGAGACCCCGTTGTGTAGTCTCGCGGCCGCCGGGGGCGCCAAAGTAAGAGACGAATACTGTTTTGTTTTTGGCGCCAGTTAGTTGCGTTGGGGCATAGGATAACTCATAATTGAAGTGTGAATAGACTCCAGAGCCCGAGGTCCTGTTGATTGTAAGGTAATTGCCGGCGATTCCGGAACCGGTAAGGTTATTGTTATCATTGATAATTGCCGGGAGTGTTGGTTGATGATCGACAAATGCGCGGGGGTTTTCCCAGGCGCCGACTGTTTGCACATAATCATAGCGATGGCGAAAGTTGCCAATGATTGTCGAACCAGTCTTCAACTCAATATTGCGGATGTTGACTGGTCGTTTCGCAATTTCATCGCGGTAGTAAGTGGCGCGAGGTACATTATAGTTAAGAATGGTTATGTCACGGGCGCCGGCCATACCGCTAACAGTAAGATTTGAGCCGGCTTTGGTGATTGTCACGTTGCCCGGAGAGCCATTGATCCATTTTTTGGTGGCGTTCGAATCACCATAAAGGGTATTATTGAGTGTGACTTGAGTTTCGGATCCGATAGCAGTTGTATAAGATGAAGAAACTCCTAGATTGCCCGAAATATACTGGGCGTTGATGGCGTTGCCAAGATTTGCGGCGCTGATGGCAGCGCTGCCGCCGCGAGTCCACGAAACATTACTACCTCCTCCAGCAGAGGCTGTCACAACATTTGTTGTGAAGGACATTGAGGGGGTGGCCACGTCGCCAGGATTTCCATTAACTCGGCCGGTTTGGTCAACAATGGAGTTTACTCCGAGTTCATATCCTCCACCACCGTCGATAGCATCATTGGCGTCATCACCCATTCGATACCATGCATAAAGATTCGATGAATCAGATTCGTAAGTCGAAACGTTAAAGAGGTTTGTCACAGAGCCGGTAGCATATACTTCAGTAATTTCCTCAGCGCTCATGCTTAGCTGCCAAATGGCAACTTCATCGAGGGCGCCGCTCACAGCAACACTTCCATTGTAGCCACCAATTGCGGTAATTACTCTGCAAGAGCCGCAACCACTGAGTGAACCCTCGACCT
>Ga0209756_1001756_pt1 | contig 19617 bp, 35 predicted proteins | sample ETNvirenome_6_85_FD_184071 | JGI IMG/M metagenome (GOLD analysis project Ga0209756, IMG submission 184071) | Marine viral communities from the Pacific Ocean - ETNP_6_85 (SPAdes) (version 3) | ecosystem: Environmental > Aquatic > Marine > Oceanic | place: Pacific Ocean | collected 2013-06-19
AAGAAAATTGGTACTAACATAGTAGATGCCTACGATGTACTGGGATCAGATGAAGATAAAGACTTGTTTTATGATTACTTAATTACTAATTTAAAGTTATATTTTGATAAATTTGAAAGTGATCTCAGTACTGTTGAAGAGCCAACTACTGACGAGTATGAAGATCAAGCTGGTGCTGGCGAAGAAGGCATGCCAGTCTAGCTAGCTTAGTAGTTAGATTGTAGCATATTTATTTAAGAGTGTTAAGGTGTGTATGACGTGGGATTACCGCAAGAAACGAACAACTAACGAAGATCATTACAGTATATCCAGTAAATTAAGATCAGAAAAAAGATCAAATGATGAATTTGAGATAATGTTAGGCAACGTTACCTTCGAAGAAATGATCGGGCTTCGTTTAGAGGTAGCAGCAAGAGCAGTTGACCATAAACTTTACGGGTTTAAGCTCTGGCAGTCAATTCCAAATATTGCTAAGGAAGCAGTATTGTTATATACTATGGGAGCTGCTAAAACAAAAGGTGAGGCAGCTGCCTTTCTAGGATTAAAGAAAACAGAATTAAGAAAAATACTTAAAAAGTTTGATATTAAAGGCTTTTTTAATAAGCAATAATACTATTTAGTACAAGAGGGCCAACTTATGAATAATCTTAAATTAATAATGGAACGTTTTGATCGATACACAGAAGAGGTTGTATCTGAACAAAAAGTAGATTTAGTTACAGAACAGTGTGTACTTTTCGCTGAAGGGCAAATAAATGAAGAAGAGCTTCGAAGCTTTTTAGTAGAGGCCCATGGCGAAGAGCTAGCAGAAGCTATTCTCGACCGCCTTCGTAATCTTCCTAAGTCTCTTAAAGGTGCAGCCCTCGGCGCAGGTATGATGGCCGGCCTAGGCGGAATGGCCCCTGATGTGCAAGCATCCACACCAACATCTATGACTCAGCAAGTCGGAGACTTAGGAGCAGAAACATCAGATTTAGGAATAACATCTGGCACGAGAGAGAAGAGCGACGCCGCATTTGCTCTTATGGATGTACAAGCTGCTTTCTTTAATGAAGCTAAAACTGGCAACTCTCCTGCAAGTCTAAGTGAGAAAGACTTAGAAATCTATAATAGTATTAAGAGCAAAATGGATGTGCTTTATCAAGAGTGGCAGGCCGGCGACGAATCTGAAGGTGGACAATTATTTGAGCATCACCTTTCCGCAGCACTAAAAATAAGTATAGGCGGCGATAAGCTTCCAGAAAATTTGGAAGAGTTAAAAGATCCAGCAGCTGCAGCAGCCGTAGGGTTTATTCACAATTACACTCAAAGTAAGTAATAGTTCTTTAAAATTATGGGGGTGAACTGGTATCGACAAGGTACGGATGATATTTATGCAAGGCAGAGGGCAGCGAGGCTCTGTAATAACGCTGAAATTATGATTGCCAACGATAATGTTGCAACTTTCGCTCTCGCAGCGTAGGGGCCGCTAACGCCTTTTTAACCAAGTTAGCATAAGAGGACACTGACCCTCTCTAATATAATCAGCACCGTATATTTGGTTATACATTTTTTAAGTCAAATTGTTTTTCTTGTTTTGAGTGAAGACTAAAAATACAAAATAAGATAACCTTGTGAACGAATAAATATTTGAACTATTTTGGACCCGGGTTCGACTCCCGGCACCTCCACCATTTTTTTCTTGCAATTGTAATATATTAGTGCTATAGTATGGGTACTATGAAAATATATTGCGATATGGATGGCGTTTTAGTCGATCTCGTCGGTGGGATCATTAAAGCCTCCGAAAACAGCTTAAATAGCAAATTAATAACAGAAATACTCTCTATGGACTGGGGATTCCGAAAAGAACATCCAAATCCGGAGTATAATAAAGCACTTGATGAAATCAAAAGATTAATCAGTGATAACACCGACTTCTGGGCTAATGAACTGCAACCTTTACCGGATGCTTACGAACTTTGGGATTATATCTCACAGTATGACGTAGACGTACTTTCTCATCCGTGGGACAAGTGTTCTCAAGAGGGTAAGGAGTTCTGGATTCATAACCATCTAGAACCTAGGCCTACTGATATCCATCTACCAATGGATGGAAAAAAGCATTTACTTGCTTTAGATAAAGATGGCAATCCAAATATTTTAATTGATGATTTTCAAAAGTATATTACTAAGTGGGAAGCTGCTGGAGGAATAGCGATTACTCACACTTCTACAGAAAATACTTTAAAGCAGCTAAAAAACATTTTAGGATGAATATTGGCGATCTAGTCAGAAGAAAAGATATATCTACAGTTAAAGCTGCTACACGATTTCATACAGACGAACTATCGTATGGTATTATTGTCAGTATAAGAGAAGTAAATCAGCCTGAAAGATTTGTAGATAGTAAAAGACTAATAACTGTTACATTTCCGAAAGCTATGGTAACACACTGTTTTCCGGAACATTATTTAGAATTAATTAACGAGGTAAAAAATGGATAATTCTACGAGAAATTTAATGTTTAGTTCAAATAGTAATGAGTGGGCTACCCCTCAAGACTTTTTTGACAAACTAGACGAAAAGCATAACTTTACACTTGATCCGTGTGCAAATAAAACAAATGCAAAGTGTAAAAAATATTATACTCAAAAAGACGACGGTCTTACAAAGGACTGGGAAGGAGAAACTGTATTTGTTAATCCTCCATACGGTCGAGAGCTTAAACATTGGGTTAAAAAAGCTTATCTTGAATCTAGAAAAAATAATACCACTGTAGTACTATTATGTCCATCCAGAACGGACACTCAGTATTTTCATGATTATATGATGAAGGCGTCAGAACTTCACTTTATTAAAGGCAGAATCAAATTCGAAAATAATAACAAGGCTAATAATTCTGCTCCGTTTCCCTCTGTAATCGCTGTATTTAAAGGAGAATCGACGCCAACTATTAAGAGTATGTGATATGTGGAAGTATGGTATGATAAAAATAAATTATCCCGATTTGTGGGAAAGAGAACAACATTGTGAAATTGTTGAACTTTTTCAAGATTCGGATGGAAGATACACTTCTTTTACAAAGGCTAGAATAAATTCTTTTGAAGAGCTTGAAAACATGTATGAGCAAATTTCAAGAGATGGAATAAATACGTGGTTTTCTGAGAACGGCATATTTAGTTGGAACTCGGAGGATAAATTTTGGGATTGGGAAAAAAGAATATAGATTTGCTAGCAGATATAAAAGCACCGGTTATAGATTTTTTCTTCATTTTATCTATAATACCTTTTTTGCTATTAATGTGGGGGGTGATTAAAATAGCAGATATGAAAGACTATTTACACAAATAACTAAATATTTCAATTATTTTGAACTCTCTAGGACTAATTACCTAGAGAGTTTTTTTTATTTTTGGAGTAGTCTAATTGAATTTCCACAATAAATGGCGTTCGTTTTTAAACGAAGGCGTCCAACAAAATCCTTTAACCGAAGAAGAAATAATCCTTATTGCCGAAGGTCGCAAAGAGGACGCAGCAAAAAAGTATCCTCAAGTTGAACGCTATATAGACCGGCTAGCTAATTTAGACCCCTCTAAGAACAACAAGTATCTTATGTGGATGGTTAAGCAGCTAGCTGTAGAACTAGATAAGCAACTAAAGGGCCCTCTGGGAAGAGATCCGGAAGCTGTTAAAGATTTTGAGCCTCAAGATGAATACTTTGTTGAGCTTTTTAATCACGCTATAAAAATTGGCGATGAAATTGCAGAATTCCACAAAAACATTCAAAGAATTAAAAATAAAGACATCAATTCTTATAAGAGTTTAGATGATCTTATATCCACAACTAAAGAGTTAGGGTTTTCAAAGCGCCAAAAGAAGAGAGGCGAAAAAATGAAAGCTCTAGAAGACGTTGAAGTTCTTATTGAGAATGACTACTTTGTATTAGCTAGACCATATACTGTCGACGCCGCTGCCATCTTAGGAGGAGCTAGAGGTGCTACAAGTTGGTGTATTGCAAGAGGAAATTGCGATATGGAGGGTTATGATGGTAATCGAGAGTGGTTTACAGAATATACAGGTAAAGGCAAGGCATTCTATTATATTATTAGTAAATTCTTACCTAAGAATGATGACGCCTCTCTACATGCACTAACAGTTACAGGCGAAGACGTTGAAGCTATTAATAATAGAGACAATAAAGAAATTGACCATTCTGACTTTTATAGAAATATGGAGCATGTGCTAGCAGCCGGCGCTGTACCTAACCCAGAAAAAACACTGAGAACACTCAATAGAGATCTGGAAATGGGTGATGATGTACCAGAAGACGTTCAGACTCTTGTTAAGACACTAGTGAGAGATTTTGGTGAAGAATATGATGAAACTATAGAAGATCCTAATGATGTCGAAGAAGTATTAGATGTTCTACAAAGAATATTTGAACATGCAGCGCATGACTGTTTATATGCATCTCGCGAACACGAAGGTGAAAATCCAGCAGGACCAAAAGAAGAAGATTTCGAAGAAGCATTAAGAGATCATGAGCGCTCTTTTGAATATGTAGATATACAATTACAAGATCCGAATGACTGGGGTGGAAATCGCTGGCTCTGGAATGCTTATATGGCGATAGATATTCCTGAAGACTTAGATTGGGTTGATACAGGCGATGGAAATCCAATGGCATCTGATTATGAAGACGACTTAGGTGATATATTTAAAGACGCCATGGATGATTTAGGTATATATCCTGATGAAACAGAAGTAGATATTAATGACTATGAGGAAACAATTAGAGTCAGACTCGAACCAGATTATGATGAAGGGGAAGGTATAAATCAATTTAAAATATTCCTTAATAGAATGGCGGAATATGATGAAAAGTATCCTCAAATTTTAGAAAAAGCTATTGAAAAGCTAGGTGAAAAAGGATTTATAAAATCTGCTGCACATGATGCTAGAAAAAAGATTTTTGATGAATTGGCTCAATTTGAAAACTTGAATAAAAAATTAGAAAAAGGTGTCATTACTATTTTCTCACCTCTATTTGATTTACCACTTGAAGGATTACTAAAAGCTTTAAATTACGACAAGTTAGAAGATACTCGTGAGCAACATCAACACGATCAAGCCGCGCCTTCAATAGTACAAAGAACCTTTATCGACAGATATACTGCAAGAATCGAACAAAACATTCGTAGCCCTTACACAGACTTTATTAGAGACTTTTTTGATGCGGTCGTTAATCAATTTAAATCAATCGAAAACGCACAGAAAAGACAATTAAAATTATTAGAAACTCGCGATTGGAGCGAAATACCTCGTTCGAACGTTATAGGACGAAGCGCCGAAGATCTAAGAATTTTAAATCCAGATATTAAAGTATCACCTTCGGAAGGTATTACTGGAACAATTGTAATGACAATTCCGATAGACGACGATTTAGATATTATACAAGACAAGATTAAGTTTGCAAAATATATGGATAAGTATTTAAAAGACTGTTATAAATTGTTAACATCACATATTTTAGGGGTTGCTTTAAAAGCTGGCAAAATGGCTATGGAAGAAGAACCACAATTATTTAAACCGGCTTCCGGCGCTCAAGAAGATCCTAGTGGATGGAAACCCGGCATGCCAACTCCCGAAGAAACAGTGGGAGTGATGGATAGTGTCATGGAAGAAAAGCAACAAAACAAACTAGTTACAGGCAAGAGTCTATTTGATTCCTGGAGAAAATATTTAAAATGAAACTAACCAAATCAACATTGAAACAGATTATTCAAGAAGAACTACAAAATATTATAAAGGAAGGGTTACCATCTGTAGCTTTTCAAAAGTTTGGAGGTCTAGGTAAAGGTTTGCCTGGAGTGGCTAGACAAGCTAGAGCCCTAGAGCCTATAGGTTCCGCAGACACACATACAGGCTCTCCAGTATCCACAGATTCGCCATCTTTTGTATTACATTATAATACTGGCGAGGAAAGAAAAATACAACTAGACGATGAGCAATGGCACCAATTTCACGATATGGATCCAGATTTACAAGATGTGGAGAAATTAAGAAGCATTCTTTCACCAGAAGATGCAAAAGGATTAGAGGATACAGAATTAATGGAATCAATAACCAAATCAAAACTAATGAAAATTGTACAAGAAGAACTACAAAATACGTTAAAGGAAATGCCAAGTTGGCAGGTACGACCAACGATGGGTGAATTTACTTTGTGGGCTCCGCCATCAGGAAGATACAGAGCCACACAATTATACCCTCGACCATTTGCTAACATAGATGATGCAAAAGACCACGCGGTCAGACAGGGCTCCGTAGATCAATATGGCGCTGTAGAAATTCATGATGAATACGACGATGTGGTATTAACCTGGGATACACATAATCGCCGTTGGGTTGGCCCTATGTCCGAAGGCCAAAACAGCGAATCTGACCCTGGCCTAGAAGCTTCTAGAAAACAAGCTGCGTCTACAGACCACAAAGGAAGCACAAGCTTTTTACCAAGAAAAGAGCCTAAGCAGTCTAGCCGATGGAATAGGAGAAACAAGTGAATGTGTTTAATATGCGTAGATTTAGAAAAAGACAAGATGACTTGGAAAGAAGCCAGACAAAATCTTAGTGAAACCTATACACAAATACCAAAAGAGCATACACTAGAAGTACTTAAGCTCATATGGAAGAAAGAAGATGAAGATTTTCAAAAACATTATCTATCAGAATCGATAGCAACAGATTAAAGGAGTTTGCGATATGAAATTATCAAGAGAAATTTTAAAATCACTTATTAAAGAAGAGTTAGGAAACTTATCGGAAGAGGTGCCCGAAGCAGCTCCTGAGCCGGCCGCGGCACCAGCCACAGATGAGCCCAAAGGAGATGTAGCGAAGGCTCTGATGTATCTACAGAAAATTGATCAACCAAAAGAAGGCATGGCGTTTCTAGATGCAGTAGTTAATCATATTGCCAGTATTCCCCGCGGAGATTTAATTTTAAAGAAATTAAAAAATAAATTAAATACAGACATGCCATCCGGCCCGGGTGCATAATGTATAAATTAAAGAAATTAGCTTTAGCTCTGCTGTTATGTCTTCTTCCTTTAACAGCAAATGCTAAAGTAACTGTATTCACCACTCCGTTAAAAGACCTTCATATCACAACTATAAAAGGTCACTTATACGATTCTACAAAAATTAAAAAGAAATCCAAAAAGGATTACTCCGATTTATTCGCTCGAAGCATAGATTGGTTAGAAAAATTACACAAGAGTAAAAAGACTTTTGAGATATCAGAATTAAAAAATGACGAAGCCCAGGTGATTTTATCTTCAGTATATTTTATATCTAAAGTAGAGAGTGGAGATTATATACCAAATATTATGCCAGCTGCAATTGGTATATGGGCCGAACTTGGCCAACTAGTTGTTGTCGTTAAAGGTAAGAAAAAATGGAAACTAAGAATAAAAAAACCAAAAAAGCATTAACCAAAGAACTGTTAAGAGAAATTATTAAACAGACTATTTCTGAAGCATATGCTGAACCAGGATCTGACAGATGGAATAGGGCCTTTGCAAGAGCTAGAGGTATAACAGAGCCGCTAACAGAACCGGCCTCACAGGCTGCACCTGTCGGGTTTACGGCTGAAGAAGAGGAAACTCTAACGCTAGCGGCCAATATCTTAAGTAAACACTTAGCATTTCAGCCTCTGTCTTCTGCTATAAGACACTCTATTACTAAAATGAAGATGGAAGAAGATTTAGAATTATAAGAAGATGGAAATTAAATTAATATTTCTTGGCTGTTTGATTATATGGATATTGTATGAAACTAGAGAAAACCATAAATAAAATATTATTAGCTTTTTTACTACTTTTTACATCTTGCGCTCAAACTACAATACAAGATGAAATAACAGATAGTAGGGCGAAGGTAGAACCAGTTGTAGAGTTATATGCTGCTTCTTGGTGTGATTGGTGCTACAGAGCCGAGGAATTTCTTAATAAAAACAATATCAAGTATGTAAAGTACAATTTTGAAGACCAAGACGATTACAGAAGACTAATAAATACTGCAAAAAGAATAAATTATAGAAAACAGCTAAATTCTATACCAATATTTGTTATCGAAAATAAAATAATTGTGGGATTCAATCCAATAGAGATAATTTATACGCTTGATAGGAAAACTGCGAAAACATACATGTTTATAAGAAATTTTAGCCCTATCAATGAGAATATTATTAATAGCTTTTAGTTTTCTAATATGTAGCTGTGCCCCAACGGGACAAATGGCTACTAAAATGATATCTTTGCCAAATTACACTAATGCTTGGCAAATATACACTTCAGACGAGTGGCCAAAAGCCTCTAAGGTCTCACTAGCTTTAGACATTTTCTATAAACATTGGAAACAAGAATTCGGAGATAGAAAGAGTAAAGTTCTAACTGCTCTTAACACTATTTTTATAGAGTGGACGGAAGAAGCACCTACAAGAATGTTGGGATATACTGCAGACGGCAATATACGAACTGGAAAACCGAGAGGGATAACAATATCTTCAGGCTATGTTAAGATTTGGAAAAACCAGTATAATAGAATAGCATCGACAGCACTAATGCACGAATTAGTACATATTGCTCTGTGGAATACTGGAAATCCCCAAGGAGACCCGGATCATGAAGGGGAGCTATATAAGGGCTGGACCTCAAAACATACAAAATTAGTTAATGATCTTAATAAGATATTGGCTAATATGGACATTTAAATACTATTTAATATAATGAAACACCTTAAAGAAAACAATGAAACATATTTTAGCCATTTCTTATTCGCAGGAAAAGTTGGAATAAATTTAATTTTAGGCGGAATAATGTTTTTATTTCACGCCCTTGTGCCAACCGATATGCCAGTAAAATGGAATTTAGAAAGTACACTTAAAAAAGTTTATGAATGGAATACTTATGCAAATAAGAGATTACAAAAGTGAAACTCCTACTTGAAAACTGGCGCCAATATTTAACGGAATCTCTAAATAACAATATTTGGTACCACACAACTCACGAAACAACTGCAAATGATGTCGAGCAAGAAGGCATATATGCAGATCACGGTGGCTTTGTTGGAGGCTTCACTCTCGGAGACCACTGGGCCGATGAGGTGTATGGAATGAGGCCGGTTTATCTTTCGAAAGAGCCAAACAAGTCAACAACAAGAGAATACGAAGGAGCCGCGTTTCAAGTAGATGTTGGTGATGAACTATTATTGCCAGATCTTCCCTCGCTCGAAGATCATGATGCTAACAGAGAGGAGGATCACTTTTGGTGGTCTGATAGAGATGAGGTACCAGAACCGCTGCAAACATATATGAATAATGCTGGTTGGGGATCTCCATATCAAGATGATACATATAATGATGTATATTTTGAAGAATTGGTTGATATTATAAGGCCTCGTACTGCTCTTCAGCAAGCAGTTATTGATACAACTGGTACAGCCGTCTCTCTTCGCGGTTATACCCCGGATGAAATAAAAAGGATCGCTTGATGAAACTCCTACTTGAAAATTGGCGGAAGTATTTAGCAGAGACAATTGGGCTCGACGATAATCCTGACTTATCACAACATGGGTTCCAGACCGCCAAGAAACCTATTCCATTAGAATTTAGATACGCCGAAACCGACGAAACCATCGAAACTAAGGAAGGGTCCGTTGGCGCGAAAGCCGGGGATGCCATTATGACAGGTACAGAAGGCGAGCAGTGGCCCATCCCAGCGGAGAAGTTTACACAAACATATGATGATTTGGGTGACGGTACTGCCGCAAAGAAAAACATACCAGTATTTGCTATGGAGATGAGCGAACCATTTCAAGTAAAAGTGTCTTGGTCAGACGATTTACTCCAAGGAGACCCGGGTGACTATTTAGTACAGTATGGTCCCGGCGATTACGGAGTTGTCGGCAGAGAAATATTTGGAAAAACATATGAAACTCCTACTTGAAAGTTGGCGAAATTATATAACTGAGAAAATGAAAACATCTGCAGATCTTCCTGACCATGTTTATGTCGGTATTAAAGAAGATGGAAATCAGGTGGTTTTTTATTATTCTGATTCTTATGGCAAGGAAATAGACTTCCACGATGAGTACTCAGGCATAATTGCAATTGAGAAGGCAGAAGGCCACAACATGCCCGGGCGCCAGGGAGTAGGCAATTGTGACGGCGCATGGATTATCGCCGGAGCAGAGGCAAATCGTGGATGGGGCCCTCTTCTATACGACGTTGCGATGGAATGGGCAACAATAAATGGGAATGGATTGACGCCTGATCGTTACGAGGTCTCCGCTGCAGCACGTAGAGTGTGGGATTATTATCTCAATAACAGAAGTGATGTGAAAAATAGTCAGCTTGATGATATGCAAAATACTCTGACTGAACCCGAGGAAGATAACTGTAATCAATACTCTGCAGGCCGGGATGCTGATAAGGTCTCGGGAGTGGCTACTCTGCATTCACTTTTAGGTGGTGAAGAAGAAAAGCCGCGTGAAGATTCAGATTGGAAAAACTCGCCTTTAAGCAAAAGATATACTAAAAAGCCAACCATGATTCGGCAGCTTGAAAAAGAATATAAGTTAATAAATAAATTAAAGGGTTCGATATAATGAAACTCCTATTTGAAAACTGGCGGAAGTACGTAAATGAAGTTACATCTTTAGAAACAGAACTAAAAGACGCTATTTTTCAAGCAATTGTTGATTCTAAATTTTGGGAACAACCAAATAATCCAATAGATATTGATATAAAATCAGACGGCTTAGATAATTTAATGGGAACACCAGCGTCAGAAACTCTCCAGGATTCTCTCAACCAAATATCAGATATATACTTTAGTGTATCTGTCGGAGATGAGAAGTATGTTTTAGGTCCGGATGATGAATATGGTGGATATCCAGATAATTGGATATTACAAGCTCAGTATAGAGGGCCATATCAAGAACTAAACGGACAGCATGTTATCTGGATTGAGCTTCGATCTATTTCCGAAGATTTTAATTTTCAAGATCTAGACCCCAATACTCTATCAAAAGAAGTATCTACAACAATTAATCATGAATTAGTCCATTACTATCAGTTAAAGAATCAAGCTAGCTCGAAAGGCTTATCTGATTACGAGGCATATCGAGAAATGGTATGTGACACAAAACAAGTACCAGCCGGCGATCCAGAGAGGTATCGCGAAATTTGTGGAGAAGACCCGCCCGAAGAGTTTGGAGACGAAAGAGAAATTTATCTCACCAGACACGGAGAAATCGACGCGTATGCCCACGAAGCAGCAGAACAGCTCCTAGATAAGTATGGGCCCGAGAAAGCTCTTGAAGCGATAAAAAGGCTTAATCCTGTCGATTTAGAAAGGTATCCGGAGATATCAAGAGTAGTGAGGGACTATGCAGAAGTACTAAAGAGTAATCAACAAGAGTTAAATAAGTTTAGAAAAAGATTGTATCGACAAATCCAGAAGCAGTCTCAAGAACTATTTATTTAGTAGGATAAAATATGACTTTTCACAATAACTGGCAAAAATTTTTACAAGAAGATAATATTGACGAAGCGACTGCTGCCAAAAAACGCGGTATTAATCTTCCGACTATGTTAGAAAAGCTTAAGAAGTATTCTGTTCCTTCAGGGCAGAAGCCGACTCATTATATGCATTTTTCGGATCTGAACAAGATTGGTATTAAACCTCAATCGGGATATGAAACTCCATTGGGAATTTATTTTTATCCTGTTAATGAAGAGATTCTTGGGCAGCTTGAAAAAGGAAAGATACCTTTTGCATCTGAAAGAAAATTTCTTCATGTGGTCAGGCCAAGAAAAAACACTGAAATTTTATATGTCGACGAAAGCTTTACGGAACAAGACTTAGATGAGAAATTAGTAAAGTTGTTTTCTGGAGGCGTGGGTAAGAAGCTTACAAAAAGAATGGCCAGAAGAACTCCGGATGGAGAAATAGATAGCTATCTTGAACAAGTTCCCTATATGTATGAAGAGTTTGAAAAGTTTAAGAAACAAGTAGAAAAAGGACACGTCGAAGAAGAACTTAATGCTATTGATGATTTAAGACGACTTTTGAGTAAAAAAGACGATGAATACTTTTTAGAAAGCCATACAGCAGATCCTAATTTAAAAGATGCATTTGAAGAGATAAAAAAGTATTTTAAGTATCCTGGCCCGTATTCGCGTCTAGATTATTTTAGTAATATGATAAGATGGGTAGCTAAGTACGCCGTTAAAGGTCAATTTGATGCCACCCAACAGCACGTTAACGCAATACATAAAAAAATAGGGTACGACCCTGAAGTCGATTCAGTACGAACTTTACAGAGGCCTAGTGAGAAATATCCAGAAGGCGTAATAAAGGAGCCGGGATTTAATCTAAATCATGCAAAAGCAGTAATATATGCTTGGGATTTTCTAAAGCAAAAATCTCAAGAAGCACTAAAAAAGAACCAGGATTATCCATCCTTGGGAATTAGCGATGCAATAGGTACTGGTAATAGATGGGGTTATTTTACTGCAGAGCAGTGGAAAAAACACCTAGGTATTAAAGATAATAAATCTGGTACTATACAAGCAATTAAAATGAGCCCCGCAGTACAGCTAGCCACTGATGGCGCGCATCATAAATTTCCTTTGGGAATATTATGGAACATTACAAGAAGCTATACCAAACAAAAAACCAATGATATGCAAGGTTGGTCAAAAATTTGGAGAGCAATCGGTGTCGGCGGAGTATCGGATTATGTAGGCAAAGGCATGATTCATCACGCAGAGCCAATGCAAGCAGTGTTTTTCAGTAGAAATATGATAGATCAAGTTGAAAGTTTTGACAATAAGATGTCCTTTGTTCATGTTAAACGAAGAGAGATGCACAAGTACACTAGAGAAGCTGTACCTTATATCAAAAAGGCTTTTAATGAATTAATTGGAAGAAATCCAAATAAAGAAGAATTAGAGCATATAGCTGATGTTATATCAATCAATATAAAAAATACGGTTAAGGATAAACTCGTAGATGTAGATCAGTACCTTCAAAGTCATTATGAGGCAGGTACTCTTGGAGGATATAGTACCAAACGAATGCTAGCCTTGGTAATATATGAAAATAAACGAGAAAAATTATGGGACATTGTAAGACCTATAGAAGATGAAAAAGACGCGCCACGAGACGAACTCGGATATCAGCCCATACAAAAGGCAAAAAATCTTTGGACTCCCATGCAGAACAAATTAGATTTTGAACTTCGAAACGAAGGATTAAAAACTGGCCAGGAAGCTTCAGCCCGCAGTCTAGATGCCCTTAAACAATGGTTCATAAATTCAAAAGAGAACTGGAACAAAACACTGGGAAAAATCCCAGCAGTAAAAGCAAAAATTTCAGGATTTCCCTTTAAAAGTTTATAGTTATTTACAGGAGGGGACAAATGTGCTACGATGGCTAAAAAGAATATTTAGTAAATTTTCTTCTATAGAAAAACAACAATGTAGTATCAAAATAAATTTTGGAGATTCAACATATTTCTGTGTTAGAAACGAAAAACATTTTGGCCCTCATCAAACATATCTCGGCAGATGGTTCTGGCACTGGAAATGAAAAAAGATATTGATCTAGATAATTTAGATGAGAAGGAAATCAAAAAAATTAAGTCTCTTGCGGGTCTAGATGAATTAAACATTTTCTACGACAGAAACAAGATAATCGTTGCACTTTGTAAAAAGCTATTAGAGTTAATGAAAAAGTAATGCCTCTGTAGCTCAGTTGGTAGAGCAGCTGATTTGTAATCAGCAGGTCGTCAGTTCGAATCTGTCCGGAGGCTTAGAAAAGTGCTTAACATTTTTATTAATTTATAATATTATTTTTATATGACTGAAGAAACAATACAGGCAGTGGAAGGAAGACCGTGGGATACCGATTCTATACACGACACTTTTGAGGCTGCAAACCAAGCTCGCGAAGATTTAAAAATTATTTGGAAGGCCAGTGGTCAGAATAATATGCAAGTAAAAGTCCGCCGTCGAAATTCTGATGGTAGATTTGCTGTAAAAACAAGAGCGCCTGCTGTTGAAAAACAAGAAAAGAAAAAGAAGAAGCAGAAGAAGTCAACACGCGGTGAGGGATTTATAAATGGGTAAAGTAGCTGACGAAATACAAAGAATTCAAATAGAAGAGAAACTAACTCTACCCGAATTATTTGAAAAATACCCCCATTTAGCTAAACTGCAACTTGAAGAAGTTTTAGAAGAGAAAAAACTGAAAGAAAATAAAAAGCTTCTTTTAGGTTAAGCTTTGTTCTTAAGATATTCTTCGAACTCTTCCTCATTAATATCAAGCAGCTTCCGAATTCGCTCCCTAAAGGAGTCTTTATTCTTATCTTTTATATTATTCCATGTCCAAGCCAAAGATTTTTTTAAGTTTTCGGTCTTTGACTCTAATATAGATAAATTACTTTCTAGCAATTTTGTGACTTCTTCATTAAACTGAGGAGGGTCTATGTTAAGTTCGCCGGCTATAAATACGAGAGTAATCCAGTCTTCAGAGTTATAAGCCTCGTTGGCCCTTTTAAAATCTTCTAAGAATTCATCCCCGTGAAGATCCGGATGGGTTTTTCTTGCGATTTTCTTATATAAGTCGTGAAAGTCCTTTTGTTTGATATTATCTGATTTCCCTTCAATGTCCTCCTCAATATCTTCTTCACCACTTTCGTTATCTTTTACTTTTTGAAAATTGATTTCATCAGAGAAATCCTCATTAAATTTTTTGATATAGTTATCCGATATTTCTTTGACATCTTCGAATTCAAGTAGATAGTAGTTTATCTTATATAACAGTTTTTTTGACATCTTAAATAATTATGACTTGACAAATAATAAATCTAATGTTAATATGAAAATTACTTGTCAATAAGACTATATACACTATTCGGTTGAGGACCATGAAAAAAATGACATTATTAGCTACACTCATATTTGTAGCCAGCGCTTGCACTATACTTCCGGGAACAGAACCTCTAGATGAAGCAGAATTCAATATTAGCCCGGATAACGTTCTAGCGGGAGACGCCGCCCCTTCGGCAAAGGGAGACGCTTACAAAGTTACTCTAGACTCCTCTTTTGTGAGAGAAGTTAATCTAGTGCAAGAACCAGATGTGGAAGAAGAGGTACAAACGATGCCCCTATATCCTTCAGGTCCTTATTCTCTGGAACTATTCAAAATTATTCCAAATATGACCTTTTACAATCCATGGCGGGATAAGTGGGTTTCGCTTTCTGATATGTTTGAGCACAAAGATCATAAAGCTTTTATTTTAGTATCATCGGCCGGATGGTGCGGCCCGTGCTTATCAGAAGCAGCAGCACTAATCAACGTCTATAACACCTATCACGAAGACGGATTAGAAATCATCTATACTATGGGTAACACTAACATCCCCGGAGATGTCCCATTCGATACATCTGCTGGTAAACTAGAAAGCGCTGACTTTGCTTCTGATATTATTTTCATGGAGAATTGGCAGCTAATGACACAAGATTTGGCCGATCAATTTTTAACATACCAAATGTATGCAGATCCCAATAGAGAATTTATTAAATATATGCCTGGACACGCATGGCCACTATCTATGCTGGTGACTACAAAAGATATGGGAATAAGATTAGTTGAAGAGGGATACTGGTCTGCCCTGATGGAAAACAAGATTATGTTGGTTCTATATAACGACGTTCCAACTTTACCATTTGATTAAAAGAGGAATGAAATGAATAATGACGATTTTTGGCTAGCCAAGAAAAATAAAGAAGATATAACTGATTCTACAGCATCCGGCGCCGGCGCAAATCACAGTGATGCAAAACATAGAATTGAATCAGTAAATAACGATATATATTTTTATGCGGAAGTAACTAGAACTAATAACTTAACTTTAAATAAAAAATTAGATTCACTTGGAATGAAATACTTTAATTATTCTAACTCTTTAGGTATGGATCATGTCGCTCCTCTTAATTTGCATATTAACTCTTACGGAGGAAGCGTATTTGCTGGCTTTTCTAGTGTAGACCACATATTAAACTGTAAAGTGCCGGTACACTCTGTTGTAGACGGCTGCGCAGCATCTGCAGCCACTATTATGAGTGTCGTCGCTGATCATAGGCTTATGCACAAGCATGCGTTTATGTTAATCCATCAGATTTCTGCAGGCTCTTGGGGAAAGTTTGAAGATCTCAAGGATGATATGGAAAACAACGAATTAATCATGAAGAAGATTAAGGGGATCTATGAACAGTATACCAAGATTCCAAGAAAGCAATTAGCTGAGATTCTAAAGCATGACCTTTGGTGGGATGCAAAAACATGTTTAGACTACGGATTAATTGATGAAATCATCTGACATGAAAATAAATAAGCATAGCTATTATCAAATTGACCATGTTCGCCATGGTTGTTATGAAGTTAGAATAGTGGATGAGTCCAAAGAAATTGGAAAGTACAAATATCTAACAAATTTTAGAAATAAGAAAGCAGCTAAAAAATTTATTGAACAACATAAGTTAGGTAATGTTACTATAGATCCCAACACGTCGATACCAACTCCAGACTTTAAATGAGGATAAAATGAATAGGAACGCAAGAATTTTAAGTAATATTTTAACAGGTGCAATCATCGCTCTAGTGGCTGGTCTACTTGTAACTACACTTGTGGGTTTTCTGAGTAGCACAGCAAAAGCTGAACACTCTGTTGGTTTCGCTGCTGGCTCAACTCGTGGCTTAGGAGCAACATATAGATATCTACCAGATCCAGATGATGTATCTTCATGGGGCTGGCAAGTTACAGGCCTCCCCTTTATCACTAAAGACGCCGGAACAGTTTCTCTCGGCGCCGGTTTATTATATCGCCTTCATCAAGGCAGAGAGGCCATGGCATACGCCAGCTTAGGAATCGGCACTTTAACCATGTGGGACAACTGTGAAGATAATAGTGACATTTTTTGTGAGGATGAATCACACTGGGGTGTCGGTGTAGGCCCTGGAATTGGATTTGAGTTAAGAATGTTAGATAATGTGGCTTGGTCTGTAGAAATACCATTAGCGGTTATGTTCGCTGACGGGGAATTTTATGGACTTTACCCGGTGCCAAACACTTCTCTAGTATATTACTGGTAACTAAAATGAAATTACTTTCTACACATGTATGTATGACAAAAGACGTAGGCTTCCATGGAAATCTCTTTGGTGGCCTCATGCTTTCTTGGTTAGATGAAGCCGGCGCTGCTTTAGCTGCAGAACTTTGTGAATCTCCAAGAATGGTAACTGTAAAAATATCCGAAGTTATTTTTCAACGGCCGGTACGGCCGGGCCAAATAATCAAGATTTATGGCGACTTGAAAGAGATAGGAAATAGCTCTATAGTAATTAAGCTAGAAGCCCGCAGGCATAGTCCTTATAATGGATCTCAGAGAGCCGCGTGTACGACTGATATGACATTTGTACGTATCGACGGCGACGGCGAGCCAGTTCCCATTAATGATACTGTTAAGAAACGCTATGAAGCTTCAGATTGATTTATATATTGACAAGTTTATAATAATTTGATATTATAGATGAAATGTCTGAATATAAAGATTTAAACAAAAAGCAATTCTTAGAGCTTGTTAAAGATATATGCGCTGACGAATCTGCTGAATTATTTGTCGAAACTGGAATCGATTACAAGTTTGACCACTATGACCCCGAAGTAAAAGCGGTGGTTGTTAGAGAGCTTGATACAACCGTGGCTCCGGTAACGTATGAATCCGTAGAGCCTCTTCTTATAAGACTACAGGAAATTAACAAAAGATTAGTTGTTTATATTTTATATGAAGCACCTGAAGAAATATAGGAAAAACCATGAGTAAGTTCTCTTTTACTAAACGCGCGCACACCACGAAACAGGATGTCTGGTATAATGGTATATTAATCGGAGAGCTAGATTTCATTCTCAGAGAGAGTTCAGATATAGACTGGCAGAAATATCGCTCTGACAAGACTTTGAAGCTTTCAAGCGATGAGAGGTGGTTAGTTACTTGGAAAGCCCATACAACGTCAAACATGGCTACCCTGGGCGCATATAATAGTAAAGAAGAAGCCGCAGAGCAGATTCTGTCGGCCCATCGCGAAAAATTTGAGAGGCTAACAAATGACAGCCAATAATACTTGGAATTCGTGGAACTATAATGTCGAAGATCGTTTTAAGGGTAAGACCAAAGAAGAGATAATAGAAACCTTAAGATCAACATCTCATGACTTTGCTGTTATGATGGAACACTGGAATGGTGACTTTAATATAGGAACCATGATAAGGAATGCAAATGCTTTCAATGCTGAAAAAGTATTTTACTATGGTAAAAGAAGATTTGACAGGAGAGGTGCTGTTGGCACTCATCATTATGTCGACTTGTGCCACATTGATGACTCTGAGTTACTTATGTCTCTTAAATCTAAGTACAAATTCATATGTCTGGACAATGTAGAAGACGCCGTACCAATGCAAGATTTCGAATGGCCAGAGAATTCTCTTATGATTTTTGGAGAAGAGGGAATAGGACTTACTGATGAAATGCTATCTTTGGCAGATCATGTTGTATCTATTACACAGTACGGTTCGGTCCGCAGTATGAACGTAGGTACAACTTCGGGTATTGCTATGTACGATTATACGAGCAAGTTGAATGAAAGATAACCTTCCAACTTTAGATTTACACCATTTGCCCCATAAACAAGTAATTGATGTAGTAACAGAGTATATTAACTTTTTAGATCCCCCGTTTCAAATTGTTACTGGAAAATCTGAAAAAATGCGTAATATAGTTATTGAAATTATTAAAGATTATGGATGGACCTACCATGAACAACACTTTGACAACTATGGATGCCTAGTTATTATGGAGGGTAAGTAATGTCAAAGTGGACTACAGGATCTGGAGATATAGTATTATTTGAAGAGATAGTAGACATTATTCTAGCGCACCGAGATAGTAATGGCAAGATATCCGTAGGCACTGACAGCTTCATAAAAAAACAAGATTGTATTTTTTCACTAGCTATATGTCTTTACGGTGCAGACAATCAAAACGGCGGCCGTTATTTTATTAAACGAACCAGCATAGACAAGAGAAAATATCCAAATCTTTTACAAAGAATTTTAGCAGAGGTTCAAAAATCAGTTGAACTAGGACTTAAGCTTTTAGAACTTATTCCCGTATTAGATATTGAAATCCACTTAGATGTTAGTGGTTCTGACAAGAACAATGGAACTAGCAAATTTGCAGAGATGTTAACTGGATATGCCAAGGGTGCTGGGTTTCAATGTAAGGTGAAGCCCGATGCATATGCAGCTAGTAGTGTAGCAGATAAGCATTCTAAATAATTACTATTTTTGAAAATTAATAATTATCTGTCTTTCTCTCTCTAACTCTAAAAGGTTTTCTCTGCTTTTTGAGTGATCTTTAATAGTAAAGAATATGAAATTCTTCAACTTATCATAGCTTGTAGAAAGAGTAATGTGGTGGAATCTGTGGTGTCTGGCATATATTATACC
>Ga0209756_1001762_pt1 | contig 19591 bp, 27 predicted proteins | sample ETNvirenome_6_85_FD_184071 | JGI IMG/M metagenome (GOLD analysis project Ga0209756, IMG submission 184071) | Marine viral communities from the Pacific Ocean - ETNP_6_85 (SPAdes) (version 3) | ecosystem: Environmental > Aquatic > Marine > Oceanic | place: Pacific Ocean | collected 2013-06-19
CTCTCCGCCCTTTTGCGCCTTTTTAGTAAAGGTGCCAGAACCTTGGCGGGTTGTCTTATTCGATGTGGTGTTTTGTTTTTTAGTTGAGCTTGCCATTTATTTCCTCCATGTTAGCAGCACGGTCAAACATTGTAATCCCCTCTAGGTGATCAATCTCGTGTTGAGCACAAACACACTCTAGCGCGTCTTGCTCAAAAGAAAAAGTCAAGCCCGACTTGTGATTGTCTGCGCTGACTGCGATGTTTGTCCATCTCTCCGTTACAACATAATCACCGGGAAATGATAAACAACCTTCTTGAAAGAAACTTTTTCCAAACTTGCCAACTATCTTGGGGTTAATCAGTATTATAGGCTGCTTAACATATACTATGCACACAGCAGAATCAATACCAACTTGGTTGGCCGCGAGGCCGCAGCCATCGTTGCTGCCTTTCAGGATTTCAAGCAACCTTTCGCCTACTAGGAGCCCCTCAGTTATAGCCTCACACGGTTTACACTTCTTCGATAGTTGTTTTTTATCCTGTACATAGTGCAATTCACATCAACCTCACGTGTAATATAAATAGAAAGAAGTAAGCCAAGGAAGCACAGAAAACGTGCTTCCTTGGCCCGGTTCAGCAATTTACTTAATGCTGATTGTCAAAGGCTTAGCCTCTGGGCGCGTTGGAACAACCAAACGCAAGAGCCCGTTCTCATATTGGGCAGTTGTCGAGCCGAGGTCAAGATTGTTGTCATAGTTCACATATGTTTTAGTGAAGCTACGACGAGCAATACGACGAGAATCAGATTCCTGGTCGTCTTGTGCAGCGTTGGCGCTGACTGTAATGCTATTCTTCTCTGGCTTAATCTCAATCGAGAGGTCCTTTCTATTGAACCCTGCCAAAGCAAACTCCATCACAGTCTGATCTTCGCCGTCTCGATAAATATCCGCAACAGGATATCCTTGTGTCGTGCGATTCAACGCTGCTGGAAAGTCCAGCATAGAATCAAAAATGTCGTCAAATACGGTTCGGCCCAACAGGCCCGGTCTAAAAGTAGTAAGTGTGTTACCCATAATGTTTTCTCCTTATAAAGCAAGTAACCGTGAGCGGCCATAAAGCGCCGCTCACAGTAATAAGATAATCACGCCATGAACAAAGTCAAGGAAAAAATCATTCCCAAAAAATTTGAATCCAAAGTATCACGCACGAAAGCAATATACAACTCATGGTTTTAACCGTAAACATACTTTCATTCATGTGATGCCATGTCAAAACAGGAAAAACAAAATAAGAGGCGCCAAAGCCTACAAATCTCGAAACCCAGAGGGCTTGGGTATCCCCGACAATAAGTTTAGTGCCGTATAAAAAACACAATCCCATCGGGACAGCCAAAAACAAAACAGGCAATATCATATTTTGTTTTGCCCAGGCGAAGGCAAATTGCGAATTGATCTGGTACCAGGCCAAAAAATGTCCCAGCACGTATAATAAGAAGCCTATAAATATATTTTTTGTCATCAGTGTAAGCTCAAAGAGTAAGAATTGTTGTTTAGGTTAATATTGGAGTAGTAACGAGCGACAAGAAGCGATTGTAAAAGCGACATGGTATCATGAGTCAATATAAGATTCTCTGCTTCAAAAGTATCGTCCTTTTTTATTACAGCATATTCAGGGTCGGCCTCTTGAGCCAGCAAAGCTCTAATATTTAAATTTGTAACCAAGGTTTCAACAAGAGCCAGCTTTACCGGCTCGGTTGCTGAACTTAGCTCGCCATTTAGGAGATCACGCAACAAGCTTTCGCCAGAAAACACCTGATATTCGGTCTCCTCTAGCAACTCTTCAACGTATTCTAAATCTAGTGCATATAGTTTAGGGGCTTGTTCTTCATCCATCCCCGAGCAACTCTACTAAATCTGTATATCCGCCGACAAATTTAATTATATTGCCTTCTCTCTCAAAAACCATTGGCACGGTCTTCCAGTCATATGCCTCCTTAATTTGAGACAAGATTTCCGACTGCTTCTCGTTAAAGTTTATCGTATTGTATTCTAGGCCTCTCTCATCAAGAAGATCTATTACTTTGACACAAAAAGGACATGTGGGCTTACAAAAAATTATATATCTCACAGTACTTTTTCTCCGTTTAGTTTCTGCGCAACTTGGTATGGCATGCCGACAACACTAATCTGAGTTGTGGACGTGCCTGATGCGCCGAGTGTCAGCCTTGTGAACCTCGCAAAATCTAACATACCCTCTACCAAGGGCGCCTGTTTGGCCTCAGTGTTCAGAACATCATTGTTCTTAAAAAAAACAACATGATTTGGATTCACATAAACATCTCGCAACTCGTATTGAGATCTGGCTGTTTGTAACTCGGGGTCGTATTGGTTGGACGACTTAAAAATTTCTACTAATTTTACTGTTTTATTCATGATTTATATCTCCGCTTTGGTCTTCTTGTTCAGGAATAGAATCTTCTGGCTGGTCGGGCATCTCAGCGGTGACGTACCCCACTGCCATATTCAACAAATCGGTTAATTGCGAACCAGCCGTTGAAACGGTTTCGATGGCGGCCTGAACATCAACAACAAATCTATCCAACTTTTCTTCCTCAAACGACTTGAGTTCCGATGCGTCGCGGAGCCTTTCTTTAACATTAACAACTAGATTGTTAATTACATTTGGCACGTCTTCATAGTCAACTGTATAAGAAATTTTAACTTTCACTTTATTCCTCCACAATAGCGCCTGTCGTAGTAATTAAGGTTGATGCCACTGACACTGCGTTTTGCAGTGCAGCACGAGTTACCTTCGCGGGGTCAATAATTCCCGCGTTTAACATGTTTACTATCTTAGATTCTTTAAAGTCCCAACCATGGAGTTTGCCGCGGCGTTTACTTATTCTTTCAATTATAATGTCTGCACTTTCACCAGCGTTGCGCGCCATCTGGCGCACCGGTGCCTCAAGGGCCTTTCTGATTATTTCTGCGCCCAAGCGTTGATCTTCGTTTTCCGCTTTAATTTTAAAGGCGCGAGAGGCAAGGAGGGTCACCCCGCCGCCTGGGACTATTCCCTCTTCTTGCGCTGATTTGACAGCCTCTAGGGCATCCTCAATACGGTGCTTTTTTTCGATCATTTCAATCTCAGTCGAGCCACCTACTTTGATCACCGCAACACCGCTAGCTAATCTAGTAACCCGATGTTGCAGCCTTCTGCACTCGTCGTGGTCCTCGGTTTGTTTTATCTCGCTCTTGATGGCCTCAACTCTTTTTTCAAGACGTTCAAAATCAGCGCTGCCGCCCATGATCGTCGTTGAACTTTTAAGAATCTCCACCTTCTTACACATACCAAAATCCGTTAATTTAATCTCGTCAGGGTCTAGGCCTGAGGTGCGGCTAAAAAAAGTTGCGCCTGTTGCAATACAAAGGTCTTCCATAATGCGCAGGCGCTCTTTGCCATATTCAGGTGGCTTAACCGCGGCGACTTTCATGCTGCCACGGACCGTGTTCATTATCAATGCGGCGAGGGCTTGACCTTCTACGTGCTCAGCGACAATAATGAGTGGTCTGCTTTCTCTTGCTGCTAGCTCTAAAACAGGAAGAATCTTTTTGACATTATCAACTTTGTAATCAGTAACGAAGATTAAGGCATCCTCATAAACTACGGCATTCCTCCTTTCATCTGTGACAAAAGACTGGGCAAAATAGCCAGAATTTAACCTAAACCCCTCAACCAAATCTAAGGTTGTGTCGGCTGATTTGGCCTCTTCAATTAAGACCGAGCCATCGTGTCCGGCCTTGTCGACCGCTTGGGCTATCAGCATTCCAATCTTTTCGTCGCCATTGGCAGAAATCGTCGCAATGTGCTCAATGTCCTGAATCGATTCAACGGGTTTAGACAGTGATTTAATTTCTCTGATGATTAGCCTCGAAGCTTTATCCATGCCGCGCTTGAGTTCCACCGGTGAACTACCGGCCATCAAATACTTTTGACTCTCTTTTAGAATCTCACGTGCGAGCACTGTTGACGTTGTGGTCCCGTCACCAGCCATGGCGTTCGTTTCGGATGCCACCTGCTTCAAAATTTGGGCGGCGCTATTTTCTACCGGGTCGTCCAAATCGACAAATTGTGCCACAGTTACACCATCCTTGGTGATAATAGGATTGGTGCCCTTCCTGTAAAGGACCACGTTTCTTCCTTTCGGTCCGAGCGTCGCTGCTACGTTGTCCGCAAGCTTGTCGACGCCGCTTAAAATCTTCTCCTGTAGTGATAGGCCACTACAATAAACCTTAGACATATAAACCTCTCTCAGTAAAATATAATGCCATTATAAAACAAATCAAGCTTTATTTTAAATTAAATCTGGTTTTTCCGTCGGTCTTAGTTCTTGAGTTTTCTCTTCTACATTCTGAGACGCGGTGATGGCTTTCTGTGCTTCCGCATCGTCCTGTAAGCCGCCGGCCATGAAAGCATACGTGCCTTCTTGGATTTCCCTTACGCTGGTGAAGAGCGAGAAAATACTTTGATTCAACTCTTCTGTTAATTTATTAAGTACCTCTTGTACATACACAGCGCCGATTAGAATCCTGCCGATGTCGCTGCTGTCCTGGCCTGATGGCAAGGTAGCATATTCTCCAGCTATATTTTGGATATCCAAGACTTGGCCACGGTTAAGGTCAAACTGTAACGTCGACAAATAGCCTCTAGAATTCAAGAGGGCGCGCCTCTTTAATTCAGGGGTAAGCTGATTATAGAATTCTACTGAGGTTTGTGCGTCTGCAAAAACGCCCTTGCCAGACAAGACTCTGGTTCTCTCGTCGGCCATCTTCGTGGCAGAAAAACTCTTCATAACCACAGTGTTGGCGGCACTCACAGCGCTGCGTATCCTTCCTAAATCGCGAAGAGAGTACCCTTTTTCGCCAAAAGCCATGTTGACGGCGTTAACCAGCGCGGGCCCACGGGGTGGAATATGGCTTGAGCCTCGAACAACCATCTCTCTTTCGCCCATGGGCACAGGCTTAAAGAGTTCGTCGTTTTTCGCCCAATTCAAAATTTGGGTCAGATTGTTTATCTCCTCTATCTCTAGCTGCATGGTGTCTTGGAGCATGGGAGTCAGATTATCTATGAACTGAACTTCAAGCTCTTCTGGTGAGGGTAGGTTCTCTTGACTGGGAAGCGTAGCGTTGAAATCGTATTCCTCATTACCTGCCTTTATTTGTTCAATGAACTCCACAGGTATTTCAATACATCTAACCGACTTACCCATTGAGCCAAGAATAATATTTGCGATATTATCAAGCGTGAAATTAAATCTGTGAAACTTTAATTCACCGCGAACGTCCAGGCCCTGGGTTTCTTCCTCAAAGGACTTCATAACAACAACATATTGCATAAGCTCATGGGGAGAAAACTGCGGCTCCACTAGGTCGCCAACGAGGTCAGTAAAACTACCGCCAACAACAACGGACTTTTCAGCGTATAACTTCAAGCTGATTGGTTTATTGTCTCCGGTTACAAAGTCGGCAATCGTGCCAGTGTTCGCGGGGATTTGCTTTCCGTCCAACAACACAGCAAGAAAGGCTTCGAAGTTAAACCCAGCAGAAGCTGCGTTGAAGTTGGAAATAACTTTTGTCAAGGTTTTATAGAAAACCAAGTACGAAAGAGTATTGGCGATTCTTTTACCTAGGTCGCCTGAGTTTAAGTTAATAGAGTCTGGGTCGCTATAAAAGCCAGCCAGGGACCTTATCTTCTCCGATAGATCACCGCCCTGAATATTGGATAAGAACTGCAGCAGTTGCGTTCGCGCTGGGCCAGATATTTCTTGATTGCCAACTGTCCGGACATCAGTCCAGCCAAGCTCAGTAACGCTAATTTCTGGAATCGCTTGGAGAGTCATCGTGGTGCCCTCAAGGGCTTCACGTACAAGCTTTCTCTCCATAAGAGGCTTTTCTATCTCATAAATCTCGTCGATGGCCTCCATCAAGACACCTAGATTAAAACCTTGTTGTCTCTTTTTGGAAAAATAGTTTTCCTTGATGTATTCAAGCTCTTCTTTATTCATGCCAGCACCTCTTAGTAATTAGATAATTATATCAGCAATTCCCAAATTAACTGCTTCTTCTGCGTCGAGGTATATATTGGTCTTTTTGTCCATCAGCTTCTTAATATACTTCTCAGTCATATCGGTCTCTTCTGCGAGAGCTTTGATATACATCTTCTGCGTATATTTAGTCTCCGCGAATTCGTTTTCAACATCGGCAATATGGCCATGCGTACCGGCGACGACACCGTGGATCATAACCCTGCAGTACCTACCAATTTTACGCCGGCCCTTTTCACCAGACGCGAGCAGCAATACGCCTGCGGACATTACCTTGCCTATACCCTTCGTGTGGACTGGTGTTTCGCTGCGAAGCTCGCGAACCACGTCATACACAGAAAACATCTCAACTGCGAGGCCGCCGGTTGTAGAGATCACAAAGTCAATGGGCTCATATACCTTAACTCTTTCAGAGTTTTCGTCCTCTGGGTCTGCAAGCACTTCACCTTGGCCCGTCTGGTGCAAGGCGTATAGCCCGTATACAGCTTCAGCACACTTTTCCTCTGAAACCTCGCCGTATATGCCAACGAGTCTCAACTCTTGTCTATTGTCCGTACCAAGCATGGACAGTATATCTACGGATTCTTTGTCCTCCGTCGTTTCTTTTGGTTCTGCGAAATTCATCCCTTACTCCCTTGTTTCATAATTCATGTCTTCGATCTTCTTCAACATACGCATGGCGGTGTCCCAGTCATGTGCGGCCATTTTTTGCCAAACATCATCGGTGATACATACCCTTAAAGAATATAAGGACAAGTCCCTCCATTGTCTAAGGGCTTCCTGTATATTTTTTTCTTCTTCTAGGCCCGAGGCCCTTATAACAGACTGTGACATGCTCTCCATAAACTTTAATATTGCGATAGAATTTATGTAGGCTATTTTATATGCTTTTCCTTTTGACCATGTGTTAAATATTCTTGTTGCCATAATATGTGTAAGGGCCCCGGAAAAAAACATTATGCCGGCAGTAACTAAATCCAATTTAAACTCCTTTTAAAAAAAAAGGCAGACCCGAAGGTCTGCCTTGTTAAAACAACTTTTCTCTCTTCCTCTTTTTTAACGCCGGCGTCGTTTCGGGGCTCGCAGACGGCGGGCCACTCGCTGAGCTACTTCGTTGACAAGATCCTCTTCGTCAATCATATCAACCTCTTCGAGGGCCTCGTCGAGGTCTTCTTCGAGTTCAAGAGAAACCGACTCTTTCATGAGCCGTCGAACGATCGCCTCGGCCATTGCGGTGGGGCCCTCTTCATCCTCTTCCTCGGGGAACTCGCCTTCCGGGGGCATGCCTGCCTCTTCGTCGCCTTCGGGAGGCAACTCCATATCCATTTCCATGTCCATTTCAGCGTCCGGGCCCTCTTCGCCCTCGCGCTCGACGGAAAGCATCGAAGCCATCTTCTCGCCCTCTGGGCCGGCGGCGCTCAACAAGTCTGTTAGCGAATCGACGTGAGCCTGGAGCGCATCTGCGGCTGCGTCGTCGCCTCCCTCGGCTTCGGGATCCTCCAGCGGCTCCTCGCCCTCGGGTGCCTCAACGTCGGCGAATTCGCCCTCGGGGCCCTCGTCTGGGAGCGCGGCTCCCATCTCGTCGTCCTCATCGCCCGTCATATCGGCCTGCTCCTGCAGCCTGCTGACGAAGGTGTCACTAAGAGCGCCGATGTCGGCGTATTTCATCATTTTACGAATGTCTGATTCTTTTAAAAGTTGTTTCATGCCCAATTCTCCTTAAAATTATCCTTGGGATACACATTAATTAGGCTTTTGTCGCAACAAATGACCTATTTTTTTTAAGGTGCCATCCTGAATTTGTTTTATTCTAACATAGCTTACTCCTAAACGGTCTGCTACTTCGCGCAAAGTCATTTCCCCGTGCTTGTCGATCGCATCAAACATACAGTTTTTGTCCTTCGAACAATCTATCCAATATCTGCACTCCCCAACAGGACATGCGGTCTTTAATTTTTTGCAAGTTTCTAAACATTTTCTCATATCTCGCTGTCTACCTCTATCAAATCAAATATGTTTTCTATCTCCGACTTCTCCAGGGCAAACTTATTTTTTGTCTCGTCGGAAAGTCTTTTTAGTCGATCGATTTTATCAATCTTGTTTTTGCCCTGAATTTTATACCTTTCTTTGGCCTTCTTGATATAATCGTAGATTAAAGGATCGCTTTCTAAATACCCAGAGATCATCATTCTAAAGAATTGTGACTGATTCATCCCGTCGAACTGACACCGGAGCCTCAGCTTGGTTTGCCGGTCCTCGGAATCGTAAAACATGATTTTTTTTCTAGTTGCGGAGTCGGGCGCGGTATAATCCTTCTTCATCCTCGCCTCCATAAGATGTGGGTGTCACTTTCTCTTTGTCCAGACTGGGACTGTACAAGGAACTTGGCTGTATTTCGAAACTCTTGAATGCTGCGAGCGCCTGAATAAGAAAGGCCGCTGCGCAGGCCGCCAGCAATATCTTCGATAACAGTGGTGAGAGGGCCTTTACAAAAGACGGTAGATGATACTCCCTCTGGAGTGGAACTTTTGCCACGCCACTCAAATTGCGCTTGTGAGGATGCCATGCCTCTGTAAACTTTGTATGATTCGCCTCTTGCATTTGTTAGTTTCTCCCCTGGTGTTTCTTCGGTCCCCGCCAGCATAGATCCCAACATTACGAAATCAGCGCCGGCAGCAAGTGCCTTAACAATATCTCCAGACGTCTTTAAACCTCCATCGGCGATGATTTTAGTCTCATAAGTAGTATTGCTTATATCCAAAATACTCTGAAAAGTTGGTACCCCGTGGCCACTCACCAAACGAGTCGAACAGATGGATCCGCCGCCGATTCCGACACGAACAGAGTCAGCCCCCCAAGATGCCAGAGCATCGAAGCCCTCAAGGGTTGCGACATTGCCTGCCATAACGTGAATCTTGTCCCCGTACGCGTCTTTAATCGCCTTAATAGCGCGCTCCATCATCGAATGGTGCCCGTGAGCCACGTCAATGCACAGTGCATCGATGCCGGCCGATACTAACTCTCGGGCCCTTTCACGGTAGTCGTTTGTCACGCCGATTGCGGCAGCGATGGTATGGACTTCAGTAAGCGCCTCCTTTATCTGCGCTACCTTTTGGCACTGCTCCGAGATCGCATTATATCGATGTAGCACGGCCAAGCCTCCCAGCTTTGCCATAGTAATACACATTTCCACGCCAGATATAGTGTCCATCGGGCTGGATATGACAGGTAAGTCTAAATGAATTGCGTCGTCTAGGTCGTTCCCAATATCAACTTGGGAACGACTTTCAATATCACTATAACCTGGGACTAACAACACATCGTCAAAAGAAAGAGTTTCCTTAATCATTTTTCCTCATATTCTTTTGATAGTCTATGATCTTTTTGAGGGTTTTTCTCTCTTTCTTCGGATCAATCTGCTTAAGTTGATCAGCGCGGTACTCATAAACAGCCAAGTCCTTGTGTCGCATTTCTTCAAGATAGGACATAGCCTCCTCGTAGCTTTTATCATCGAGCCACTTAACGGCAGCGTATGTCCACCTGTCTTTGACTTTGGTGCTTTCTACTATTCCGTATCTCCGTATTCCTTGGTAATCTTGGAATACTGCTTGTCCAATTTTCATTCGTCCTCCGACATAGCCAATTCAATTGGCTCGAACAATACTACAACTTCCATTGCATTGGTTTTATAATAAGCCCCGATATACCCGTTGTCAACAATATTCTGAAATAGTTTGTCGTAATCCAGGCCAATATCATAAGGGCCCTTAGACATGCTTTTCAAATCGCCAGAATCTTCCATCATGTCATATATCATCTGCGATGGCACATCAACATGATAGAGCTTCTTTGTCGATGAAACTAGCCTTTCCGCATCATTCAGATCAACATAAAAAAAGGTTCGCGGGTAACCAGACATTTGATAATCTCTTCTTGAATAACCCTGGCGATGCGTCAAAAAGTATTTTGGATCCAGCATTAAAACCGGTTCATCGGCTGAAGAAAAATGGTATAATCTAACTGTATCCGAAGCATAGTGTCTCCAGTTCTCAAATAGTTTTTTCATGGACATATCTTAATTAGTTACTTTTACTTTAAAGCGATTCTAGTTAACGCTCAAGATATCAAATTGTTTTTTCAATATCCTGTTTTGCGCTTTTCTTTTGTTTATGGCGCTCATCGATCAGTACTTCCCAGTGCGCCGGCGCCCCTATCTGATATGGTAATCGGTAGCTGGTACAAGTGCGCTGGTGCGACCTCGCGGGGGTGAAATGAGATAACAGGCACCATTACTATTTGGGCGATTTTGTCATAATGTGTCACTCGTTGTGGCATGCTACCGATATTATGAAGGTCGATAAAGACCTCGCCATCATAACCACTGTCGATAATGTGCGCGCCGACAACAAGAGACTTCTTGGCGCCCATACTCGATCTATTACAAACCTGAAGCATGTACCCGTGTGGGATCGCAAATCTTAGGCCGGTTGGTATTACCATGTTCTCGTTTGGGCCAATAACAACACTCTTTTGTTCGGGCATGTGTGCATATACATCCAAGCCAGCGTCCGAGGGGTGCCCACGGTCTGGCGACATGGCGCCCGGGCACATCTTTGCAAATTCAATTATCATAGTCTTTTCTCCTTTATAGTTTTTACAATGTGAATATAGATTACACCCACAATCAAGACATTCATCGGGGCCTTTAAGGAATATCACAAAGTGATTCCTCTACCTGTTTGATGGCCTCGTTGGCCTTACCCCAGCACTCCGGGCAATATAGCCTAACTACCTGCTCTTTCTCTCGAACAACTACTTTCCAGGTCTCTGCATGTTCCTTCGATTTTTTGTCGAAGGGTGCTTCGCAGGCAGCGCATTCGTCGCCCAGCTTCTCAAACATACTTAATAGTTGTTTCATTTCTTTCTCTTCTTTCTTCGCTTTATTTCGAGCGATCTTCCTTGCTAAACTTCCCATTTTATTATCCTAATAGTTTAAATGTATGTCTAATTGACCTCGTGCTGAAACCCCAATCTTCGTTGTAGTCTAATTTTGCAGCATAAGGGCGATTGACGTGTATCTGGTCGTGGTCTTTTATTCCCCAGCATCTAATAGTCGCTGTCGAGGAAGTGTCGTCAATGACTTTTACCACCCAAAAAGGCTTGTCGTTCTTCGTCTTTTTTCGAATAATTTCCCTGGGAATAAACCAAGCGACGCCGAGTTTTGGATCCCAATTGCCAAGCGGCGGGACATGGTGGCGCTTGATGGACTCCTTCAACTGTCTTGTCATAATCAAGTCAAACGGAAATATTCCAGTTAAGGTTGAAACATGCTCAATCTTCTCCTCAGTTGAAAAGTCCTCTTCGTCGCAATAGTTCTTTATATTCTCTTCAAGCTTCTTTGCGCTCTTTGGCCGGTCCTGAATGCACGCCATCCAGAAATGTTTGCAGCCATTAAACCTTTCGTCCACCAAACAATCTAGGCCGCCGGAGCGACAGAGGGCATCAAGGGCCTTTTTGTTCAGCTTTGAATAAACCACATCTTCATTGAAGAGCAGCTCCTCGGGGGTGTTAAATGGTCGATTATTAACAATTTGCTCAATGGCCTTTTCTCCCAGGCCCTTGATCGAGCTAAAAGGCTGGATCAGGGTCTTGCCATCAGGGCTAATTTCCCACTGCACGGTTGATGTGTTGATATTCACATTCTCGATCTTGTAGCCGCGGCTTTGTACCAAGCTGATAGCAGCTTCCTTTCTAGACTCTGGTTCTTTGTCTAAAAACGCGGCCATCCAACACTCGGGGTAATAGTTCAGTAGCCACGCGCACTGGTAACTAAGAATGCTATAAGCAACAGCGTGAGACTTATTAAACCCATAGCCAGAGAAATACTCAAAAGTTCTCCAGAGCGTCTCGGCGGTGCCTGCAGCAATTGACTTAGCAAGGCATCCCTTAATGAATCTTTGTCTAATTTGTTCTTTTTCCTCATTTCCTTTACCTGTTCCTTTCTTCGTCAAGAGCTTACGAAGTTTGTTGCCTTCGTCGAGTGAGATGTCTTCACCCAACTCGTGAGCCAGCATGGCAATTTGCTCTTGGAAAATAAGAAAGCCTGCTGTCTCTTCTGTGATTTCTTTTACCTCATCACTAATATAGGCGATGTCACCAGGGCTGCGTTTAGCCTTAACGTAAGACTTATCAACGTTGGCGCTCAGCGGGCCAGGACGATAAATAGATGTAATAGCAGAGATGTCGATGATATTGTTCGGCTTTGCCTTCTTACAAAAACGCTGTGCGCCATCGTTGGTAAACTGAAATACTCCAACAAACCTACCCTTGTGAAAGATGTTTTTGTAGACTTGTTCGTCGTTAAGGTCAATCTTGTCTGGGTGTAGAGTTTCATCATAGTACTTCTTGATGTCTGTATACGTCGGGCTTGCAACGCCGTGGTGCCTCTTCAGTACGTGACCCACGGCAGACTGTATCATATCAAGTGTTGACAGGCCCAACAAGTCAAACTTAATAAAACCAAGGGGTTCAAGATGACGCACGTTCTGACCCTCGGACCAGGGCGTTTGAATAACTCCGCCTGAATTGATAAGCGGCATATATTTATCAAGATCTTCGCCGATCACAACGCCGCCGGCGTGGCGACTAGTGGAGCGCACTTGCCCCACAAGAGCCTCGACGTGAGTCTTAATGTGTGGATACTTAGTAAGAAAATTATGAAGTGAGTCTGAGTATTCCATCACCTCTTCAAACGTAGGTGCGTATACGCCGGCCTTGATCCCGTGCTTGGCTTTAGCTTTCGGCGTGGCTTCACGTACCATGCGGCCGGTGACGTTATTAACTTCTACAAACGGAACGCCGTAGAACTTTCCAATGTCTTTGATAAGAGAGCGAAGCTGCAAAGTATTAAAATTGGAGATAGGCACAACAGTTGTGTCACCCCACTCTTCGGCAAGAATCTCTTTCAAGCCGAAAGCATCACTGACATCATAATCAATATCAGGATAGTCCGTTGCGTCAGAACGCAAAAAGCGGCTGAACAGAAGACCATATTTAATAGGATCAACTTGTGTGATGCCCAGGACATAAGCCACCAAAGAGCCAGCGGCAGAGCCGCGGCCGGGACCAGAGAGCATATTTTCGTTTGCCTTGTCGGCAATTGCCTTCATGGTCAAAAAGTATTTACTAAAACCACGATCGTTAATCACTTTAAGTTCGTGCTTAAGGCGATCAACGTATTCTTGATTGTCTTCCAATGCGAAACTGCGCAGCCCAGAAATAGAAGCCTTGATGAGGGCTTGTTCGGCGGTTGTGCCGGCGGGGACGACGAACCCGGGCAAACGAACAGTGTCGTCCGGCATAAAGTCTTCGATCATCTCGTGTGCAACCCAGTGAGTAGTAGTAAGGCTGTTATAAACCAAGTCGTCGTCGTATTCGCAATCACACTCTTCAGAATACTTCTTATAAGATTCCCACATCTGATCGCCGTTCTTCGGATATAACTCATAGCCGATTTCATCAACGCCATCTGGTAACTCAGATGTCAACCATTCAGGAGACTTCGATTTGCCAAGCCAGCCAAGGCGCTTATATAACTCCCTGTCCTTCCAGGCATCCGGGCTGGGGTAGTGGCTGTCCGCGGTAGAAATAAGAGGAATGCCGTACTCTTCGTGCATCTGAATGACAAACTTGTTTAGTCGGTGCTGCTCAGGGATATTATTCCACTGGAGTTCTCCAAACCAACGGTCACCCAGTAGTGCGACCATCTTTTCGGTAGTAAGCCTCATTGCCGCCAAGATGTCTTCTTTGTTCTCTCCAACCTTTCTAGATTTAGTCTTGCCCTCTTCGTTTATATATTCTTCATATATACAATTGTCCCAGTAGTCGCCAGCATAAACGCCGCCGAGACACGCAGAAGAAGCGATGACCCCTTCGCCATACTTCTCCAGAATGTTATAGTCTAGACGAGGATATCGATAAAAGTTGTCGCCCTGATGTGATTCAGAAACAATCTTATAAATATTATTTAGGCCGGTCTGATTTTGAGCCAACAAAACCAAATGACGGCGCGAGCGTATATTGTTGTCTGATTTCTTCTTTGAATCAGTTTCGTCTTCTGTCGCCAGCTTGCCGTCGTCGGAGGCCAGTTGCCTCCTTGCTGCCTTCTTGTCGGCCTTGACCTTCTCATATTCTTCTTTCCAGTCAGCAACGGAGGGTATGAAATAAGCTTCAACGCCGAAAATAGGTTTAAACTCCTTTCCGTCAGTCATCATCTTTTTCGCATGGAGGACTTGATAGGACAGACCATTCATGTTCCCATGGTCCGTCAGGGCGAGGGCGCTGGAGCCATTCTCATACGCGTAATTCATATGCTCTTGTGGGTACCCAAACCCGTCGAATACAGAGCCGGCCACACTGTGAGCGTGCAGGCCAACAAAAGGGATGCTAGGTTTAACTCTATCCATAAAAAAATACCTCCGTTGTTACACAACTAGTATAGCAACGGAGGTCAATGTCGTCAATCAATTAATTCAATCTTTTGATAGTATACCAAAAAGCAAAAGGACTGCCAACAGCCCCACGAACCCGGCTTGGCCAAGTGAGTTGATTACCGACACAACGTTGCCTACAGCATCCATGCCAAAGACTGGGGCGCCGTAGAGTACCTGGCCTACGACTGCAAGCGCCAACACCAGAACGAGTAGTTCCGTAATCTTGGCAACGCTGCCGCCGACCATCTCAAAAGCTTTATTGATCTTTTCCATTTTTTTATCTCCTTTTAAAATACACCTTGCGGTATATGTTAAGCTTAAATAGTTCTAAAAGCGGCACAAATCATACCGCGAACACTGGTCAGTATCAAGCCTTTTCTTTTTTTAGAATGATTTCGCCGAAGTACATAATAAAAAAAATAAACTAATTTAGCTCTTTATTTTTATTTTCAAGATAAACAACAGTTGCTTCAAAGTTTAAAAACCTGGGTACTGGGACAAAAGGTAAGAGGCCGTGGGCGAGGAAGATAGATGCGGACAACAGCAGCCGAAATGATGCGCCAAGGGCGAAACGGGCATGTTTAAGATAGCCAGAAAAACCATTGGCGCGGGGGTGTTTATTAAATACGTTCTCCATCGTCAACTCCCGTTTCGTTCCACTCAGCGTAGGACAGTATGCTGGGTTTTCTTATTTCAGTGTTTTCTTTTAAAAAACCACAATAGCCTTTCCAGCAATCGATTGGATAATAATTTTCAACCTCTGCCATACTATAAGTAGTAATATTGACTGATCCAAACACTTGCTTTAAATCGAAATTTTTATAAGAAAACCGGTCTTCTAGCGAGAATTTTTCTTTTCTTGTCTCTGGGTCTTTCCACAAGCCTGTTGAAGTTGTCCGGGAGTCTGTGATCAAGCAGTCGATTTGTTCGGTCGTCAGGGTGAGGCCTAAGTACAAATTATCTTTTACAGTTTGGTGGTTATAACTCAAGGCAAAATCTCCCTCTGATATCTCCTTCCTGTGTTCTCTAAGCCTCCAGGGGGGATAATATGCATATGGCCAAGAAATATAATAACGATCCGGGCGGACATGCGTGCTAATCTGTTTTAAGGTTTTATCCGCAGTCCTCGCGCCAAAGATGGCCGACCAAGCCAAATTGTCTCTTTTATTAATATCCCTGATGGCTATTGGGACGTAATATATACGTATAGGTCTCTTTACATCAGCCTTGTTCCTCTCAAAGTGTCTATAGTTATATACCGGATCCTGTATCTTCTCTCCGACTTGATATCGAATCAACGGCGTTATATCATCGCTGCAGACTATCCATATTGTGTTGCAGCCAGCATAGGCGCATTCGGCGACGGAGCGCTGGATGGCCAGATAATCCGGGCCAAGCGGCATAAGGCTCTCATGCCATGGCATATTAAAGTCAGACTTGAGGCCAGAAACGGGAACAATACCAGCAATTTGTTTTTTCAAGCTAGGCTCACATACATCTAGATCAATTCATTCAATATCTCTGCCACCTGGCGAGGATCTTTTTCACAATCAATCATATCCATGGCTTCAGAATGCGTTAGCTGCGTTTGCGCTGCCTTTCGCCGGCGGTGGCCCTTTTCACCGCGTGGCAAGGAGTTCGCCCAGGCGCGGGAGAGATCCGCTTCGACGCGGCTGCGAGGTGATGAATGATACGAAGTATTGGGTGAGGCCTTATATGTACCATCTTTGCCCCAGAATTTCTCAAATTTTTCAATCTCACCAGAACTAAGCCAGCCTGTGCTATAAGCATCTTTTATTAATGCGGCCCGGGTGGCGCGGGCAGACGGACTCGGGGGGCCGCTGACCGTCTTGGTGTCGAATGCCTCGTAGGCCTCGGCCCATGGCGAGTTCGACCCGGGCGAGGAAGTAGGAGTCTCATCAGACAGACCCAACTTGGGATGGTCGCGGTTGATGTCCAGGATCCTTAACGCCCAGGTGGCGGCGTGGTCGATGGCCGCCCATTCTTCTTTGGTATTTCTTCGTATCGACTGACCGCCTAAGAGCTTGTCGGTCCGAAGAAAACATGAATACTCTATGTCAATGGGGAGTATATTCCTTCCCAAAGTATTATGTAATTCACGTAAAGAAGCAAAGAACTCTACAACATCTTCCTCGTGTTTACCAGTTGGCGTTGGGCTTAAACGTTTGTTTGCGATCTGCCTTAATTTCTCATATTGAGTTTGTGAATACCACCGCTTCGATGTGTCTGCGCCTCCGGCCCGGGCAGTGGAAATACCAAATATTTGCTTAAAGGATTGAGCGAATTCGCCCCAGAAAGATGGAGCAATGTCTTTGGGAAGTTTCCAATTCTTGGATTTTTTTAGTGCAACCATAACTGCTCGATCAAGCGCGTGGCCAATCTCATGATATATCATTCCCTTATAGTTTGAGGAGCCGTCCCGAAGCCAGTACTTGTGAAATTGCTCAACCGTAATAAGATTCTTCCCCGAATGGAAGAACGCCGGTCCGCCATAATCTGGGTCCTCGGTGGGCGCCGATCCAGCCATAAATACAATTTTTGTATTTCTTATAACTTTAACTATTTGTTCAAGGAGCCATGGCGTCGGCACTAGCTTAGAACGTTTAGGGCCTAGTAGGTCTTCAATCAGCTTATCTAATTCTTTTTTTCTACTTAATATTACTGTCTCGATAAACTCTTCCCTGTATTGGAGAAAAAGATCCTCATATTCAGCAACATCTTGATCTTGGCCGGGGTCAATATACTTTTCTTTAGCCTCAGTGAGGTAATTTCTCCAATTTTCAAATAAAAGCTTCATACTCTAAATAGTCTCGTATACTGGAAAAACATCGCGGCGCCACAAAATGAGATTGGCGCGCCCAAAGCCGTGCCTGTTTAATATATCCAACGTCTTAAACCTAGCCATGGTATCGCTAAACTCAAAGTCGCTCAACTGCTCCCTGCTCAAGAAAGACTCACAAAACAAGTCCAGGCATTTGCGGGCGCCGTCGACTCGACATGATGGAAAGAATTTGATATTATTAACAAACTTATCTTCCGTCTTAATCTCTTCAAGATTTAGTACACCTAGGCCTTTGCAATCAAACCAATCAATAACACGGTATGTAACTATCTCTTTCTTGTTCTCAACTCCAGAAACATTTTCATAATCGAACAAGTGTAATTTCTCATACTCGACGGCATATACACTGCCGGCACTGTTAATCTTGATCATCTTTTTTTCTTGTATAATGCGAAGACTATTGACCCTATCCCTAAACGGCACCAGACCAAGTTCAAATAGCTCATAAGTCTTCGCGGCCCACTCCTCCTCAATCCCCTCATATGAGTGGTGGTAGGGGGCACGGTTTTTGATCAAGAAAAATTTATTATCGTGCGCGAATCTGACTGCATCAATATCCGAACCCACGACAATGTTTCTTACTTTAAAATCAACATCCATCGCCATCTTCGCGGTTGAGGCGAATGTTCTTGTGCCACTTTCTTAGAAGCTTGTAGTGGTTTGGTTTCTGATAGCAGCGGCCGCCATCCTTTGGGGATCGAACTCCTGTAACCCAGGCGGCGATCCAGAGTTTCTTTTCGCTCTTAAACTTACATTGTTTTTTAACTTTTGCAAGCTTACTAACAATATGCCTCATCCAGGTATCAGCAGCAGAGTATGGATCCGTTCGGTCGGTGCCATAATACTTCTCATACCACCTCCACTGTTGGACGATCCCAATGGCCATGGCTTTCTTCTTGTTTTTGCTGAACTTTCTGTCGCCCTTGGCCAAGGGATTATAGCCAGACTCTAAACAAGCTGCAGCAAGCAGCATGCCTCGAACTTCGCTGGGGACCTGATAGGCTTTCTCGACCTCGATTAGAAGATCGATTATAGGTTCAACAACCTTTTCTGGGCTGCGATTTTTGCAGTGCCAGATGGCCTGTTCTTTAATCTCTTCATAGGTGATTTCACTATCCGGGTCGGTGGGCATATCCACCGGCTTTACGTACACTGATGTATCATCCGAACTTATATTAATAGGCCGGATAAAGTTGTCGTCGACCGGAGTCCCGTTCAAAACGACAAACAGGGGCAAAATAAATTTCATTTTTTTCTCCGTTACTCCTGAGGTTCTAATAGTGGATGCGCGGGTGCCTCAAGCAGCCCCCTAGCATCCCTTAAGTAGGTTGCTCAGGCTAACTATTCCATACTTACTATGAAATAATCTTTTGTAGTTTTTTAATTTCTTCTCGCATCACGTTACGATGATGCCATTTAGATTTATTGGTGCGGCTCTTTTTAAAAAGAAGTTTGTTTCTCTTTTTGATGTTCTCTGCCAATCTTTGTGGTTCATCTTCAAATGGAACCTCTTCAGGCTCAAACGAGACCCGGCGGCCGCCGTCCGATGGGAATGAACTTTCGTGCTCGTCATCAAAAAACGGAATTATGAATTTGCGGCCTTCCTTTTCAGAATAATAGTCTTCTTTGGATTGAATATCCGTGCCACCCATACTGACATCGCGGGTCTGTATCGTATCATAACCTTCTATATATTCAAATCTAAAGAATGGTTCGTCTGCTTTCTGGCGCATTTTCTGCCCCCAGATGACGGCCTCTTGGCCGAACTTTTCACCGAGCATTGTTGCGTCGTCTCGGGAAATATTCATAATAAACACAGATTTTTCTGGACTGCCAAAGCTGCCGCCGATGTCTGTGTAGCCTACTTGCATGGTTTGAAGAGATTTTTTTAAATCCTTCATCAAGGCATTGTTCTCTGCTGGGCCGAGAGGCTGTGCGCTTGGGTTCTCTGCTGTCAAAATGGCAACAGTATCAATTGACGGCACTTGGCCAAGCATTATTTGCCTAACGCGGGAAAATCCGGACTCTTTTATCATCTCTCTCTTTACTTCTCTAATCAGCTTCCTCAGGTCGCTTGCTTTCATCCTCGTTCTCCTCGCCGCCGTGAAAGGCAATAACGTGTGTTTCTGGTAATAAATAGTACTCACAACCCAAA
>Ga0209756_1001766_pt1 | contig 19567 bp, 31 predicted proteins | sample ETNvirenome_6_85_FD_184071 | JGI IMG/M metagenome (GOLD analysis project Ga0209756, IMG submission 184071) | Marine viral communities from the Pacific Ocean - ETNP_6_85 (SPAdes) (version 3) | ecosystem: Environmental > Aquatic > Marine > Oceanic | place: Pacific Ocean | collected 2013-06-19
TGGCATTAGAAAAGAATACAGTAACGGGTCAACTTGAGGTTGGCGAAAACGGTTCAATCGGTTTGCGAACCGACACAGTTGTAACCGATGACGGAGTCGAGTTGAGTCGCAGCTTCCACCGCAAAGTATTAGCTCCCGGCGATGACGTAAGCGGCGAAGATGCGAAAGTTCAAGCCGTTGCGGGAGCAGTCTGGACAACGGAAGTTGTCGAGCAATACGCAGCGGCCCAAGCAGCGGCAGCACCGGCAGCGGAAGGCGAGTGATGATACGAAGCACCGACATAGAAGACACTTACAAAGGCGGTGCTTTTCTGCGCGTCTGGAGCGTCTCGTCTAGCGGCCAATGTATTTGTGCCGTTGACGCACACGCTACCGCTGACGTTGAACAAGCCACGCTCGACGCTACTACGGCAAGCAACGCAAAGATTCGCGTAGCACTCGCCGCCGTTGACGGGTTGGAAGCTGCGAAGCGAGTGCCAGAACCAGACGGAGACATTCCAAAGACAGTCACCGAGACTGACATTGATGGTAACGAAACCGAGCGACCATATAGAGCGTGGGCCGAGTACGATGCGGCACAAGCGACTATCGAGGGAGCGACTGACGCAACGAATCAATTCGCTTTGGTTCGCTCGATGGGAGCGCAGAGCGAGACGTTGCCCAAGACCGAGACAACGACCGAGCCAATACTCAACGAGGATGGTTCAGATAGCGGCGAGACACGCGAGGTTGTGACGGTTGTAAAAGGCGAGACGATTACCAATCCAGACTTTGCCGGTTGGAAAGCGGCGTGGGATGCGGTTGATGCGGACTTGAATTAAATTGAAACTTGAAGACCTAAAAGCGACCGGCATGGCGATCATCGGGGTCGGCAATTGGCCAATCGAGGCGATCGACATCGGTCTCAAGATCGTACTGACGACGATCTCGATCATTTATTTTACAATCCGAATCAAGAAAGAAATCAAAAGCAAATGAACGAAACAAAAACAGGCATCAAGACAAGCGAGTTTTGGTTTAGCGCAGTCGCGGCAATTGCCGGGTTGCTTTATGCAAGCGGCGTGATTGCACCCGAGTCAGGCGGCGACAAGATTCTCGGGTTGATCGCGACCGTTCTGTCGGCAATGGGCTACACGGTTTCGCGGTCGATCGCAAAAAAACAATGACGAGTGCGGTTCTCTCCATCGCCGCCGCAATCATCGTCTATTATCTCAAAAGTAAATTAAAGAAAGCCGAGAATGAACGCGAACAACTCAAAGACACGTTGCACGCAATCGACTCGGCTATTGCGGACGGTGACGAGGTTGGCGTCAACGCTATGCTTGACGATGCTCTGCGCATGCGCGACGCGAGTCATCGTGATCCCGGCGGACAAGACCGTCGTGAGGCTTGAGGCGGCGAAGCCGTTCACGCCTAAAATCCCCGGTTGGTTTGTACCCGATGCGCGAATGCAAGAAATCATTGCCCGAGGATTGGTGGCAACGGCAACGGCAACGGCAACGGAATCAACTAACCGCATTGCACTCGCTCATTATCGCGCTAAAAAATGAGTTTCCAAACGGAAATCGCGGCGGCACTCGAAGAGGTTGAGCTTGTTCTCTCTGAGTCGCTGACGTGGAACTCGACAACCTACGCTTGCACGCCGAGCGGACTCTCATCGCAGAACGATCTCGGCAGCGGCGGATTCGCACCCGAGGCGGCGATCTCTTTCTCGGTTCGTAAGTCTCTTTTTGTAAGCGCAACCCCGGCGGTCGGTCAGACTGTCACGTTCAACTCGAACAACTACACGATCGCCGAGGTCGTCACGGACTCGAGCGAGGCATTTCTGCGCCTCGTCTGCGCCGATCCAAACGGATGAGCCTCAAGACGACAGTCACGGTTGACACGCGCGGATTGAATAAAGCGATCCGCGAACTCGCCGCGGTGACGGACAAGACACTCGACGAGGTTTTGCATCAGCAAGCCAAACTTGCGGTCAAAGACGCGATTGCGTTGACGCCTCCGTTCCAGAAGTTCGGATCGGCGACAAGCCGCAAGCATCTCAAGGCGGGCGAAAACGCGATCACGCGCGACCTCAACAATGTATTCACTCCGTCAAACGAATCTTTTATTGATGCCGCGATCACGGCAAACAACGGATCGAGGCGTTTCATCACGCGCAAACATCGCAAGAAAGACGGGACTGTTTTTCTGACGGATTGGGCGATTGCATCGACATCGATGAGCGAGATGGAACCGTTTCACAAAGCCCGGTTGCGGAGCGGCAACGCGAGCGGGCGGGGTCGCGGTCGAATCAAAGGCGGCGGCAAAGGCACAAAAGACACGGGCCGGTGGAAAGAAGAACATCGGATGGTTGTGCCGTACAACAACCTCAAAAAGTACGCGAAGCAAGTTAAAGACCGCGTCGGGTTCGCAAAAGACGGATGGTCAACGGCGGCATACAAGCTCGGGCTAAAGGTGCAACGTTGGATTGCGCGCCATGATGCGCCGGGAGGGTATCAATCCAAGCTCGGCAAAGGTGTTCGCGAGAAGTTCATCCAATTCTCGAATGCGGTGAGCTACATCAAGAACACGGGACTCGAGGCGCGCATCATCGCGCAAGTCTATAAGAACCGACAAAAGCGAATGGAGTTGCAAGTCAAGCGCATCTTCCGCGCGAGTGCCGCGGGCAAGTTGTCAAGCAGCGCGGCGAAGTTCGTTACATTTTAATGGCATCACTTAACTCAACCGTTGAGGCCGCACTCAAGGCAACCATTGACGACGAGGTCAGTCCGCCGGTCTCCAACGTCTACACCGGGGCGGATGACGATACCCGGTCGCTGCCGTGCGCGATCTGCGAGTGCGATGGCGGGGAGGAACTCACGCCCGAGACGGGCAACTACTCTTGTCGCGCACGGGTGACGGTCAAGTCGACCGCCGACAACGATGCCGGGGCGACCAATGCGCTCACAACCCACAACTCGCTTGCCGAGTCGGTGATCGATTTATTCAAGACGGACGACCTCGCGACAACACTCTCGGCCAAAGTGGCAGCATTCACCGTGATCGGCGTTATCGACCGCGGCCAGACGAGCGCGACAGATGGGCGGACGTTTGAGGATTCGATCGAGTTCGACCTCGTCGCGTGCCTCTCGGGGTTATGAACTTTTTTTGCCGTGGGTGTATGCCACCCGCCGACCGCTACCAATTCAACAACAAGTAAAACGGGAGTTTTTTTAACTTAAAACGATATGGCATCAGTAAAAGGTTTGGGAGTGGTGTTCGGGATTAGCTCGGCAGTTACGACAATCGCCGGTTCAGCGGTCAGTTACAAGTTGACCGGGCAATCGGTTGCGAAAGAAGCCGAGACCGTCATGGTCAAAGACAAAGACGGTGAGACGAAAGGCATGGTCGTTTATGACCCGCGCGACGTCGTCGGTCTCACGGTCTACCCTCACGGGGCAAGTCTGGCAGACGCCAAGACCGCAAACGCATTGCCCGACATAGGCGACGCCGCGGTCTTGACAGACTCCGACGACGCTGACCTCGGCGGCAACTACGTCGTGACAAGCTCGAGCAAAGCCAAGTCGAACACCGACGTCACATCATTCGACGTCGAGGTCACGAAATACTCGACCGACATTTCAACCACGATCAGTTAAGTCATGGCAACGGTCAAAGGTCTCGGAGTTGTGTTCGGCCAGACGTCCACGGGCGTCATCATCAAGACGGTCGCGAGTGCATCGCCGACCTCTTGGACGACAGTCGATCATTCTGTCGTGGGTGCGGCGGGCGGTCGTTGGCGATTCAACTCCCAAGGCGTGACCAAGGCGGCGGAGACCGTGCAACTCAAAGACGAAGCCGGTGCAACCATTGGCCAAGTCATCAGCGACAAAAATCAAGAGGTCTCGCTGACGTGCTACCCGACCGGCGACACGCTTGCGAGGGCAAAGACGTCGAACGTTCTCCCGGCGATCGGCGATCGTTGCATCGTCAAAGAACCGTATGCCTCGAACACCTACGACGCCGACATCGGCAGCGAGGCAGAAGGCACGAGTTACCGATACCACAATTATCTTGTGACAAGCTCGAGCAAAGCCAAGTCGCAGACGGACGTCGTGAGCTTCGACGTGACGTTGCAACGTTGGGACGCGAACAACGAGGGAACCGGAGCCGACGTGAGTAGCGCGGTTCAGAACTCGACAACGATCACTTGATAGTGTGGCGACCAAGACAAACGAGAAGTTTCTCAACGCGATTACGCCGGAACCATACACGGTTCTCGGGCTACGCTTGAAACCGTTCTCGCTCGGTCACGCAATTCTCTTGCAACGGCACGGGTGCGATCCCGTTCGCGACTACGAGTCGCTCATCACCGGGGTCACAATCTGCGCGCACACTTGGGACGAGTTCCACAAGCTCGCAGACGACAAGTGGTTGCCGTGGCGGATGCGGATTTGGGCTTGGCGCGTTGGCAACTTCAACATCTTGGCCAAGATCAAGATGTTCAACGAGTACGTCGCCGACGCGATGGAGTCGCCCGAGGTTTTTGAGTCGGTAGAAAAACCAAGCAACCGACTTGGCGCGCCATTTTTCTCGGTACTGAAAACGACACTCTGCGCCAAGCTAGGTTACACGCGCGACGAGGCACTCAATCTACCATTTGGCGAGGCACTCTTTGACTACTTTTCTTTTTGGGAGATCGAGGGCGGGTGCGAACTCGTTGGCGATCATGATCTCGAGATGCGCGAGATGGCTGAATCGATGGCTGACGATCTCGATGAGGTCGCCAAGCGACACTTTCCCGGCTTTAACCACACAACACCGGAGGCGCGAAACTGATGGGTTTGCTCGGCGGTCTCATTGTCAAACTCGGAGCCGACTCCAAAGGCTATAATAAGACGCTCACCAAGGCGGGCGTCATGGCGAAGAACGTCGGCAAAAAGATCAAGTCGTCGTTGTCCGGTCGCATGGTTGGGCTGTTTGGCGCGGCAGCGTTGGGCAAGTTCGCACGAGACGCGGTCGAGGCAGCGAGCAAGGTCGACCACTTGTCGCGGCGACTCAACATCGGGACGGAAGATTTTCAGAAACTAGATTTCGCGGCAAAGATGAGCGGATCGACAACCGACTCGCTCGCGATCTCATTGCAACGAATTGACGAGGCTCAAGGTCGGGTCACAAACGGAACCAAAGAAACGATCAACGCTTTCAAGTTGTTCGGAGTCTCGGCGGATGAAGCGGTCGGAATCGACAAAGCGGAGTTGTTCAAGCGAGTCGGCGAGCAACTCAAAAACGTCGTCCCGACCGGCCAACAAAAGCGCGCGATTCAACAATTGTTCGGAGCCGAGGCGGGATTGAAGAATATTCGTATGTTCACCGAGGGACTCGAGGGGATGATGCAAACCGCAAGCGACAGCGGGACGATCATGGCTGACGAACAGATTCGCATGGCGGGCGACTTCAAAGATCAACTTGCGACGTTCAAGGCCGAAATCATGCCGATCTTTTTAGAGATCGCGACGGCGGCGATGGGTGCGGCGGTCTCTGTCGTTGACCATGTGAAAATTGTCGTTGACGCGATCGCGATGGTGATTGTCAAGACGCAAGAGGTCTTGGCTAAAAACTGGCAAAAAATGAAAGACGACGCTGCCGGGACGGTCAAAGACATCGCCAAGCTGGGGTTCGACCTCTCACCGGCGGGCGTGGTTGTCAATCTCGCTCGCGGTAAAAGCGTCTCCGACTCGGTCTCTGGCAGCGAATTTGGGCAAGACTTGGTCGGGGTTGGTGAAGCGTTCATGGCAGAACTCACCGACGGGATGCTCGCGCTCGAGAAAAAGAAAGAGGCGCGAGAAGAGGCGTCGATTGCCGCTCGCCAAAAGACCGAGCAAGCCGGGGTTGCCGGGGTTGGCGGCGGCGGCGGCCCAACCAAGGTCAAAGCCGACGCACTCGCTCGGATCGGCGGATTCCGTGGCGGCATCTCTCCCGAAATCAATCTCCTCAAGCAACAAATCGCGCAGCAAAAACTGATCGCCCGGTCGTCGAAAGAGACGGCAGCGAACACCAAGGTCTTGACATGATTAAAAAAGGCAACACCGGGATCACCGAATACGATCCCGAGATCGAGTGGTCTTCCGCCAACGGCTACCGCGCGACGCGCAAATTCCGTGGATTAAAGTCCGACATCCTCGGCCAAGTGCCGTCGATGCGCCAAGCCGGTTACTCGTTCCGAATCACGCCGGACGAAGACGGCCCATTTGCTGAATGCACGATGACCGCTCCCGACGCTCAAGACGGAGCCAGCCCGGACGCAGAAGCAGAGATTACAACGATCTGGACGGTCGCCGGGAACGACATCGAGAAAGACCTCGAGAGTCACCCGAGTTGGTTGAGCATGGCAGAGACCGAGCGCGAACTTCTCCGAGAATACAAAGACGGATCAAAGAAAGAGAGCGATGTCACGACGACAACAACGCACGGCGCGAACTTCAAGACGCTAATTAAAGCCGGGACGACCTCTTACACGATAAGCCAGATCGTCGTGCAGAGAACAATGACAGTCGGGCCGGGTTACGCGGGAGCGGCGGCGATGTCCAACATCAATGGCATTTACTCTACGACTGGTTTGAGTACCGCCGAAAACATTCCGGCGACGATCGTGTTCACAATGCTTGCCGGTCAATATCTCAAGCGCACGCCAACCATCACGCAACAACCAAACGGTCGCTTTCAAATCACGAACGAATGGTGGCACGCCGACACTTGGTCGGAGACGTTGTACGGGGCGGTCATCGCATAAGCCAGGTATGACAGAAAACAAAAAGATTTATCACGCCGATAAGATATGATTACAAAACCGACTGTCGGTTTCTCGGGCAAGCTCGGGTTTGAGTTTAACCGTCTTTGGGATGCGGTGATGCGACTGCGCCCGCAATCCACACCGGGGCAACGGACTCAATTCACAAGCCAAGGCACAAGCGTCATCCCGACAGCAAAAGGCGGCGGCGGAACATCAACAAGTAGTGGACAAGCGGTTTGGCTTTAACGCATCTCAACGGCAACGAGTCACCGACTGCCGCCAAGATGAACGAGTTGTGGGCTGCTGCCGACACCGTCATCGACAAGGCGTTGGACGGCAAGTCGACCTACGTCATGCCTCTCATCACTTACGACGACCCGGCGATTGAGCTACCCGTCGGCAAAGAGTTTTTCTTTTACACAAGCGGCAACCATGACGACGACGACATCTCTGTTCTTCACTCCGTACTGCATCGCGACCGCCCGCTCGAGCCGGACACTCCGGCCAACTACAATCAAGCGACATTCGACACGGCGGCAAGCACCGCGGTCGTCACTTACTCGGACGCGGTCAGAGGTTATGCGCTGACGTCAAACGTGATGGGACTCGACGGCAGTCTCAAGGCGCACACGAAAACGATCGACGGCGATGTTTTTTTTCTTTGGGAGCCGGGACAACCCGCACCAGAGAAGCATTGGAAACTTGCAGTCGCGGAGATCATCATCGGCGACACGGTCGACAACTCGTTTGATTTTTTGGATTCGTGGGACAAGTACAACTGCTTCAAGATTCACAACCTCACGCAGAATCAAATCACGGTGCGCTTTGGCACTCACTACACCGTCGTCATCCCGGCGTGGGGGCAGCAATGCGTTCGGCGCGACAACGTCTCGAGCGGATACGACTCAAGTCACAAGTATTTTTTCAAGACACGAAGCGGCGACCCGCGTTATCTGCATTTTAAATATCAAACCGGGTTCATTGCGGCATCGATGCGCGCCAACAACATCTCGAACGCAAGTTTTCTGTATAGCATTATCGAGATGGTCGGGCAGCGAGATGAATCGACTCGTTACGAAGCGAACAACCGGATCATGTTCGACGCGCACACTTACACCGACATCGGCGAAGAGTATGCCGCCGGGGGATATGTCCCAACGATCACCGACGACACGCTTGTCGGCGATCTGATCTTTCACCGGGGCGACCTCTCTTTTTTCCGCGCGTCGACAACCGGGTCAACTCCCGAGTTTGGCAGCGTGACATTCAACGGATTTGACGAGCTAACCGCCGCGCTCTCTGACGCCGACCTCGCCGGTTCTGATGCCGCGGACGGGTACTCGATCAGCGTCGCCGCCGAGCACGAGGTTTTTTATCTCTGGCAGCGGTCAACCAATCTACTTGTCTGGAACGAGACGCCGCGCGTTCTCAACCTCGGATCGAGTGGCGGCTCGGCGGCATCTCTCGAGACCGACATCCCGTCGCCGGTAAAGTCGATCGGCGTCGACGGTTATCCCATGCCGACCAACGGAGTCGGCGAGACCGAAATCTCTTCGACCGAGAACGCGGCGACCATCACGGTCGGCGAGTACGTCGCTCAATACCAGACCGCAATGACCGGCATCGCGACGACCTCCGGCGAGTCGGTTGTACTCACGACCGAGGGCGCGCTACTTTTATCGACCGAGCGTTGGCCCATTGCCAGCGCGCTAACGCCGACTAACCCGACCGCATTGTTCGGCGGCTTGAGTGTTTCCAACTATTACGAACTTGAGCTTGATGAAGATGGTGACGCGCGGCTCAAGTACAACACCGATCGGTCGTTGTCTTACCGCGCCGACGGCACGCGATCCGGTTGGCCAAGTCATCACCTCAAGTTTCATCGGATGTTCGAGGGGCCGCGGCAGTTGCGGGTGTACGAGTTGTTTTCTGACGAGCCGAGCAATGACGGCATGACCGAGTGGTCGCACCGTGACATCGAGAACGATCCCGTCGGTGCGGGCGGAGCCGATTTCACGCTCAACAACATCGGCGCGCTGACATTGTCGACCGTTGGATTCCAGACGTGCGACATCGCAACCGCGTTCACGCCGGTTCAACTCGCATCGTTTGCAAATAGAAATCACCCGTACACAATTATCAACGACGTGTCGGTTGAGCTTGAGAAGCGGAGGCAGATGAGTACGTCGGTCGCAGATTTTGAGGTCGCAATGAGTGGCAACGAAAAAATGTACTCTCGGCTCAACCTACTCAAAGAACACTACAACGATCTCGTGACCGAAATCCGCCGATGCACAAAGTTTCGACCGCTCTGCATCGACGAGGTCACGTTCGGCGCGCATCGGGTCATGCCGATCAATATGAACTTGTTTGGTCGAGCGATCGGGCCGCGCAATTGCTACGCTGCATTTGACGAGGGGTCGACGACGGAGACTTTTTACCAAAAGCTCGGCGTGCCAATTCTCACCAAGGCGGATTTCCCCGACAATCTCGATCCGTATTCGGATTTCCAAGCGCAAGCGGTCGTGGACACGATTCGATGGGTTTCGATTGCTGGCGTCAGAAACCGCGCCGCGACGCTTGGTTTTAAATTCAGATACGAACAGCAGTTCGCGGTTTTGTCGTACAACGTCGAGAGCTACCTCGGCTACACCGCGCCGGTCGAGGCATGGTTTGACGCCGGGACATTTCGCACCTCGAGCGGATCGGGCGATTGGAAAATCCCGGTCGTGTCGCCGGTTCTGTCCGGCTCGGACTACATCGATTCGATCGGCGAGTCTCTCACCAAGATCACCATCGCGATCGCTTGGTTGCACACTCGAATGACCTCAACGCCAACTTACGCAAACCGGGCAATCTTGTTTTACTTGATCGACACGAGCCGCACCGAGACCGGGACACGCGCCAAGATTGCAACCAAGCAACTCGCGGCAAGCTCGGGCGGACTCGGCAGCGACACACTCGTCGCACTCGATGACGACGACCTCGATGTTGACGAGATCGTTATCACTCCCCCGACCTCAAGCGGGCAGTTCACTTATCTCTTGCAGACGACACCGCCGGTCACTCACTCCGCATGACAAAGCCGACCAAAGTCCAAGTCTTAAATCTCGAGTATTCGCTTCGTTGGGTCGACAACGCGATCCAGATCGGCAGCGAGGCGCACGGATGGTGCGACTTCGAGAACCAACTGATCGTAATCAACGGTGACAACTCGCCGCAAATCGTGGCGGAGGTCTTTTTGCACGAAGTTTTGCACGCTCTATTGTTCGCGCTCGATCTGACTGACACGGCGAACATCGACCACGAGCAGATCGTGAGCCGGACGGCAACCGGGATTTGCACAATCTGGAAACAGAATCCGACCGCGTTCAAGTGGTGGACGGAACTAATGAAAAAATGAAATCAGAAAAGAAGCACCGGGGTTGCCTCAACGTCACGCTCAAGCTCGGGGCGGGTGAGAGTAAATGGTTTCTGCTAACGAGCGACCGACACCACGACAACGCGCATTGCGATCAAGCACTCGAGAAACGTCATCTCGAGCAAGCACGCGAGCGCGACGCGCACATCATCGACATCGGCGACTTGTTTTGCGCGATGCAGGGCAAGTGGGATCGGCGCGCGGATACGACGCAACTCCGGCCCGAGTACGTCGGCGGCAATTATCTCGACTTACTGGTTGATGAGGCGACCAAGTTTTTTGCACCGTTCGCGGATCGATTTCTACAAATCAGTCCCGGCAACCACGAGACCAGCATCATTAAGCGGCACGAGACCAACCTCACCGAGCGGTTTGTCGAGCGTCTCAATCAGAAAAGCGGCGATCATAAAGTTCAGATCGGAGGGTTCTCGGGATGGGTGCGTTTCCAATTGTCGTATGCGTCTGGAAAAAACTCGCGCGCGTTCAATCTCTTTTACCATCACGGATTCGGTGGCGGCGGGCCGGTCACTCGTGGCGTGATCCAAACGAACCGCATGGCAGTCTATTTGCCGGATGCTGACTTTGTTTACACCGGACACACTCACGACGAGTGGCTTGTTCCGATCCAGAGAGCGCGCCTCTCCCAAGCGGGCAAACCATACCAAGACGCGCAGACGCACGTTCGCACGCCGGGATACAAAGACGAATACGCCGACGGCGCGGGCGGATGGCACATCGAGCGAGGCGCGCCGCCCAAGCCCACGGGAGCGGCATGGTTGCGTTTTTATTTTCACAACGGAGAATTTGCCCACGAGATCGTTGCGGCTCGTTAGACGCGAGTTTTAGTCTCGTCGAGTTGATGACGGTCGTCGCGATCATTGCGATCGTCGCCTCAATGCTGCTCGAGACCTTCGCCGCCGCCGAGCGGGCAGCACAACGAACGGAGTGCCACGAGGCTCGACATCAACTCGAGATCACCCAAGAGGTCGGCGAGGGACTTTGGCTTTATGAAAACACCTCGCTCGTCAGATGTTACCAATGCCATCCGAGCTATCCGTAGGTTCTGGCATCAACGACCAAAAGGCGTCGGCATCTTCCGGCTCGACGAGCTCTTTGTAATTCGTATCAATGATGTCGGGAGAGTTCCCGGCCAAGTAGGCAGTCTCGTTTTTGTTTTTGAACTTGGCCAAGTGATACGAGCAGAACGAATGCCGCAAGGCGTTTGGCCCGGTGCGGATCATCTTGCGCTTGCGATTCAGAAAGAACTCGACCGGAGTCACGGGCAGCACGCACCCGCGTTCGATCGCGTATTTCAACCAAGCGACCGCGTTGGTTTGCAACTCGACGTTGCGCTTGTTCCGCACTTTCGATACTTGCGCGCGGACAACAACGATCGGTTTCTTGCGGTTGATCTTGATGTCTGCCATGACCGTCTTGCACGCCTCCTCGATCCGCAAGCCGCAAAACAGAACCAGCACGACAACGAGACCGCATTTCTTGATTGCGCAAGCAGCCTTGACGTACTCGATGATCGAGACCGGGTCGCCGTCGGGATCGATGACATGGCGAACGTCGCCGATCTCAACGATGCACGGATCGGATTCGTCGAGCAGCTTTTCCTCGATCGAAAACGGATCGATCTTGCCGACGTCGTTGTTCTGCGCCTCGACCCAATTGCGAACGGTCGTGAGGTTGTTCAAATAGTTGTTGTATGTCCGTGGCGCGATCGGCTGAGATTGCAACCACTCGGCGACGTCGGTCTTTGGAATCTCGTGGAACTCGAAGTCGCCAAACGTCAAGGCGAATGGCTCGATGATATATTGGTATGTCTGCACCGTGCGAGGTCGACAGCCTTTGGCCCGCTTTGCCGCGAGAAACGCCTCTCCCGCATCTTTGAACTTGATCGGCGTGCGCATCTCCCCTCCCCGCTCAAATAGCTCACAAGCGGTCTGTAGGTCGTACCCGGCACGCTTGGCGCGCTGGTAGACGTTCAAGAGATCGATCTTGATCTCATCCGACAAAGCCAGCAACCCGGCGATCGACTTCTTTTTGCCGCTCGAGATCGCCTTGGCGTGACGGTTCGCGTCGGTCTTCGTGTCGAAGTACTTGCGAAATCTTTGGCCTTTGACAAAGAACTCGCTCTCGAATTTAATCTTGCCGTGCTTGAGTACTTCCCGCACGCCTGACTCGAGCTTGGCTCGGCTCTTGGGCATCGGGACGATTGTGTTGTGTTGTTTCTCTTGCGCTAACATAGCGAGAAAACGGTGGCAGTTCGGTGGCAGTCTGACAAGCACTTTTTGTCACAATCTGACCTTTATCGTCGGGCATGGTCTTTGAGCGATATGAATCCAAACGTTAACGAATGAGCAAAAACGAGCGATATATTGAGAGAAATGAAAGAAATCGAGGTCGACCCGTCTGCGGGTTCGAGTCCCGTCGGTCACCCCACTTTTCATTAAGTAAACTTCAAAATTCAAAATCTGGTGGCAAAAAGTGGCATAGTTTTTTTCCCGAGGTGGCATACACCGGACTTAATTATCAGTTTGGAACTGTTAAACGTGTTGACGTTGTCGAGATTCGGATTCGGTTACAGAAAATCTATCCAAAATTAAACCGTGATCCAACAAAAGCAAAAAAGATTAAAAAGCGTTTGACACGGGTGGGCTACACCCTCAACATCTCCCCCGCCGATGGCAAACAGCCGATCAAAAGACAAAAGACACCTTAACGCTTGGATATGGGAAACCGATCACAAGGTTCTCGCGCGGGTCGCGAAAGAGAACGGCATGACGTTGACCGATCTGGTTGAGTATCTCATCGGTGAGTTGAGAAAAAAAGAACCTAAAGAAATTCAGAAATGGAAAAACAAGAAACAGAACGACTAATGAGGGCGGCGCAAGAATCCGCCCATTTCAGCCAAGGCGATGAAACCGCGGTAAAGGTCGACCGATGTTATTGCAGAGTCACAACTCTGCTATGGATTATCGCGGTCGTGCTGGCATTGATAATCGGAGGCGCGATCGGGGGATTCAAAGTCTACAAACAAGGCCCGGGGTTTTTGGGGTTAGTTCCCGCCGAGTACGGTTCTGATTCATACGGATCAATTGTCGAGTGCATGGACAAGCACGCCCGCGGCGAGTTGCATTGGCAAGAGAGGGCAATCATCGCCGAGAATACGGTCGAGACGTGCGCGAACGACCACGCGATGAAACAGTTTGCCTTTGCTCTGGCGCATGATTCAGCAAAAGCACTCGCGGCGGGTTGCGAGGCAATTCCGTTCGACGATTGGAATGAAGCTTTCCGCGGCGGTTTCATCGACACCATAGTAGCCGCCGGGAACACGCGTTGCGTCGATTGGATTAAAACAAACGCCACCATTGCCCTACTCGCGGAACGTGAAATCGAAAAATTAACCCAGTACCAAAGATCGATGGTCTGCCGGAGCAAATCATGCGATAACGCAAACCTCGTTAAACACTATGAGACAATGATATTAAGATCGCTCGAGGAAACGGCATTAAGAGAGACCAAAAAAAACCCATCAGAGGTCGCCGGACAATAACACAATATCTAATGATTCATTTGGGAATTAAAATCGAAAAAGAAACCAAGGCTCGCATCGCTGCCATCGCCAAGCGCGAAGATCGATCTGTCTCATCCGTGACGCGCCTCGCGATTCTCAACGGGTTGAGTTTTTTTGAGCCGGGTGTATCCCACCCGAAAGCCAAAAAGTTTGTCTCGGGTGTATGCCACCCGACTCGCAAATGACGATCAAAGACGCAGCAAAGTTTCTGGAAGTGAGCGAGAGAACCGTCTCTCGATTCATCTCCGCCAGATTGTTCCCGGTGACGCGCCTCGGACATCGCACGGTGCGAATCGACCGCGGTCACTTGGAACGTTTTAAAAACAAGAAAACAACAACATGATACAACAAGAGACAATGACGTTTGCACCGACTCTCGCGGATCGGTTCAATGAGTACGACGAAAACAACCCGCACGTTTGGCAACTGTTCAAGCAGTTCGCTTGCGATGCGTATCAAGCCGGTCACGCTAGGTTTTCGGCTCAAGCGATCATCGAGCGCATCCGGTGGAAAACATCTGTCGAGACGCGCGGCGGTGAGTTCAAGATCAACAACGATTATGCGGCGTGCTATGCCCGCAAGTTTCACCAAGAGAATCCGCATCTCGACGGATTTTTTCGCACGCGCCACTCGAGCGCGGAGCGATACAACACTTACCCGAGGTCGATCGCTTGCACGGCGATCGCGTGGATGTTCACCGTCGGCACGATCGGCATCGTTGGATTGCTGGCAATCGGGGCATGAATAATTTTAGTCATCACGCGGCGCGGCCAAGTCCCGACCCTCTCGGGCTGTTCGATAACTCTTCACAATCTATTCAAGCGACTCTCCCGGCGCGTGATGACACCACCAAAGAAAAGACCGACCCCGATCGCTCGGAGCCGGTCAAACAAGAGACGCACTCTCGCGGAGTGCGAACAACAAAAACAAGAGACATGAACGAGATAAAGAAAACAAACAAAAAAACAACGGTGCGCGAATTACTCAAAGACGAGCAATTTGGCGCAGAAATCGCGACGGCACTCCCGTCGATTATGACGGGCGACCGATTTTTGAGGGTCGCCTTGACGACATTGCAGAAAGTTCCAAAGCTGCAAACGTGTTCACAAGCGTCGCTTTGCCAAGCGTTGCTTGACTGCGCCTCGCTCGGGCTTGAGCCGGACAATCGGCGCGCTCACTTGATCCCGTTCGGCAAAGACGTGCAACTCATCGTCGACTACAAAGGCGTCGTCGAGTTGGTCATGCGAAACGGTGACGTGCGGAAATTACACGCCGACATTGTGCACGAGAAAGACGTATTCGAGTACGACCGCGGCGAAGTAACCAAGCACTCGATCGCATTCGACAAAGACCGAGGCAAGCCGATCGCGGCGTACTGCATCGCGACACTCAAGTCCGGCGAGACATCCGCCGAGGTGATGACCGTCGACGAGATCAACGCGATCAGAGACAAAGCCAAGGCGGGCAAGTCCGGCCCGTGGGTCGACCATTGGGGCGAGATGGCAAAGAAGACCGTTTTTAAACGACTTGCAAAATGGTTGCCAATGACGCCGGAGGTCAAAGCCGCGGCAGAGTACGGTGACGATCCGGTCATCAACGCCAAGCCGGTCGTCGCGGCTCCCATCTTTGACGAGGTGGATTTTCTGCCCGAGACCGACGAGATCACCATGAACGACGAAACAATTCCGGAGGGAGTCAATGCTTGATGAACGACAAGGCTTGCCGAGTGCAAGCGAGACCGAGCGTCTCGCGTTATGCCCCCCATCTTTTCTTCGCTCGAAGAATCTGCCCGAGACGACCTCGGCGATCGCTGAAACCGGGACGCGCATCCACGAGGCAGTCGAGACCGGCAACCGGGACGGGTTGACTTCGTTTGAGGAACGTCTTGCGGACGAATGCGATCAACTTGCTCTCATTGTCGCCGACGAGTGCGGGTTTGATTTAACCGACATCGCGGGCAAGGCACTCCAAAAAAAAGAAAACGCCGGGACATACCTTGAGCAACGATTATGGCTGACGCGCCACGGCGAGTGCATCATGAGCGGCAAGCCCGACCTCGTGGCGACTCACGGAACCCGTGCGCTCGTCATTGACTACAAAACCGGCTACCTCGAGACCATCGAGGCGGCGCAGAATCTTCAACTGCGAACGCTCGCGGTCTTGGTTGCGGTCAATCACAAGGTCGATGAGGTCAACGTCGCAATCGTTCAGCCTAACATCAAGCCGGGTTATTCGGTGGCGCGTTATGACTCAACCGACCTCGAGATCGCCGAGCAGCAATTGCGGAAGATTCTCGAAGCAACAAAAGACGAAAACGCGCCCGCCAATCCCGGCGAGAAGCAATGCCGCTATTGCAAGGCCAAGACGATTTGCAAAGAGGCTCAAGCTGAATCTTTCTCCGTCATCGAGGCGGACATGACGACGCTTGACGTCGTTCGTCTGCCCGAGTTGCTCGAGAAATGCGATCTCGCTGACCGCGTCGTCAAGGCGATCCGCGAGGCGGCACTCGGGGTTGTTCAGTCCGGCGGGACGGTCGACGGATGGGAGTTGCCAAGCGGAGGCAAGTCGCGCGCGTTCACGTCTGTCGCCGAGGTTTACGGAGCAGTCGCCGACGTCGTCTCTCGGGAAGCATTCATGGGCGCGTGCGACATCAAGATCGGCGCGCTCGAGGCGGCTTGGCTTGAGACGTTTGAAGACGGCACAAAAAAAGACAACCTCGTTGCGCTCAAAGAACGGCTCGAGGCGGTCACGGTTTGGAAAGACAAGACTGTCCGCAAGCTACGGAGGGCGAAACCATGAACGCGCCGTCGAGCTTGAGGCGTTACGACGCGATATTGAAGCCTGTCGAACTCAAGTTGATGAGGTCGATAATCAACCACGTCTGCAAGTTTTATCGGGCGGACGTCTCCGCGGTGATGAGCTACTCGCGCCAAGCCGGTTTGATCTGGCCAAGACACGTCGCAATGGCAATCGCCGCGGCCAATGGATTCTCGTCTACCACGATCGCATCCTCCCTCAACCGAGAGCGTTCGGTTGTGAGCTACGCGCACAAACAAGTTTTGAACCAATGCTCGGTCGACAAAGAGGTTGACCGAGAGGTACGAAAATTAGCCAAAGAGATTAAAGAAAAAATACTGAAAAAATGAACTACAACAAAGTGATATTGATGGGCCGGATGACGGCAGAACCGAGGTTGAAACTCACCGAGGGCGGGCTGGATGTTTGCGAGTTCGGCTTGGCGATCAACCGCAAGCGCAAAGAACCCGAGCCGGATGAGGTCTGTTTTATCGACTGCACCGCATTCGGCAAGACCGCCGCGGTTATTGGCAAACATTTCGCCAAGGGCGAACCGATACTCATCGAGGGGCGTTTGAAGCTCCGGCAATGGGGCGGACAGTCCGGCAAAGCCGAAAAAAAACACGAGGTCATTGTCGACCGATTCGAGTTCGTTGGCGGCAAGCGTGAGAGCAACCCGGTCGAGGCGTCAGCACCTCAACCGAGCGCGCCAAGTGGTTCACAGAGCGACGACGTTCCGTTTTGATGGAGAGTGGGTACATTAACACCAGCGATTACAAATCCGTTTGGTTTGAAGTGGAATGCGATCCGCCGACGGCTACGAGTCAGCAAAAAGGCGCGATGCGGTGCGGCAATGGCATTCGGTTTTTCACAAAACCTCACGTCGCAAAAGCCAAGGCTGACTTGACTGCTATGTTTCAACCGTTTGGCCCAAGTGAGCCACTCAAAGGCGCGTTGCGTTTACGTCTCGACTTCCGTTTTCCGATGCGGAAATCAGAGACCAAAGCGCGACGCGCGCTCGGGGTCATCATGCACGACAAGCGACCCGACTTGGACAACCTCGCCAAATTGACGATCGACGTCATGGCGGGACTAAATTGGTTTAAAGACGACGCTCAAATCTCCCGGCTCGAGTTGTCAAAATCTTGGTCAATATCGCCGGGGATAAGTGGGAAAATCAATGTCATTTAACAAGAGAAAACAACGAGGGTCATTATTTGAAAACGAGGTCGTCGCGTATCTCGAGAAAACCGGATACGCGGTGACTCGAGCCGGGGTTGAGTTGCACGAAAAAGCGTTTCTTGATCGAATACGATGGGACAACCAACCGCTCGCCAAGTTCGTCAAGAATCATCCCGACGGGTACGCAGTCAACGGATCGGGCGTGATGTTCGCTTGGGACGCAAAAATCGGGTTGCACGTTTGTCGTGACGCTTGGAACGCATACCAGCATATCGCGCGAATTGGTGCACTCTTTCTGTTCATCAAGACGCCGATGAGCGTGTTGTCTGGCGAGATTAAGTCGATTGAACTCGAACACGGCGACCAGACGACCGAGGGATTCGGATCGGAGGCGTACCCGCGGGATCGGGACGGTTGGATATGCCCGAAACTCTCGCCCCATTGGAATCGGGCCGGGAGCGGCACGCCGTACCGTAAAGTCCGAATCTCAACGCTCGACCCGGTCAAAGATTTCAAGCCATGCCTAATCGCATCTTAAGAGATTGGACGGACTCGTTTGCGGTTCACGAGCTATCCGCGGACGAAGAACGGTTTTTCGTGCGGCTACTGATGAAAGCCGACGACTTTGGCCGATTCCACGGGTCGCCAAAGCTACTCAAAGCGGCGTTGTTTCCGCTTCACTCTCTCGACGACCAAGACGTCACCAAGTGGCGCGACAAGTGCAGCACCGAGGGACTGATCGACCTATACGAAGACGACCGCGGGCGAGTGTTTCTCGAGGTCAAAAACTTTAATCAGCGCACCCGAGCGACGACCTCAAAGTACCCGGCGCGGTCAAATGACCGTCAAGTGACCGTCACACGACCGTCACATGACCGCCTAGACGGAGACGGAGACGGAGACGTATACGGAGGCGAGTGCGTAGACGGAACGCGCCAAGGCGCGAACCACTCGCTCGCAGAGATTCCATCACTTGACGAGGTCAAGGCGTACTCAGTCACGATTGGCTTGATCGAGTGGAAGGCGGTCGATTGGTATCAAAAGCAAGAGGCACTCGGTTGGATGATGAACAACCAACCCATCCGCAAGTGGCAACCTCTCTTGGCGCGTCTACGGACGTTTTGGGAGGCAGATGGCAAACCACTCAAGCCGCCGGGAAAAGCGTCACCAGCACCCACTAACGGCGCAGCAATGCCGCCTTGGGCGAGGATCAAGACCATCGAGGGCAGTCTTGACAAGCATCCCGGCAATCACGAGTCGGTTTATTACTCCGGCAAAGCATCCGACAAGGCCGAGTTCAAGGCGTTGAGAGTTAAATTGAGAGGGTTGAAAGCAGACCAAGAGAAAGAGGCAGTCACTTGAACGACGACGACATCTCATTTATATTTGGCGCGCCTCACCCACACGTTGAATTTGATCTCGATGCGGTCGAGGTCGCACCCGCCGAGCCGATTGTCTTGGACATGGGCGAGCAGACCGTCGACCGTCTCATCATCGCGCTCGATGCCGTGCTTGATTGGCTAGTACCGCACCGAGCCAAGCCTCAAACGGTGATGATCCGTGCGTGCGTGCTGGCGTTGTATGTCCGGCCCGATGCGCTCGGGTGCAAGAATCAGAGAGAACTCTCGCGCAAGTTGGGCGTCTCGAGATGGGTCATCAATCGCCAAGTGATCGACTTCCGCGATCGCTTCAACTGGATCGCGCCACGGATGCACGGCGCGATCGCGCGCAAGAGAATGAAGAAGAAAAGAAATGCAAGATGATTGGACTCATGGAACAACACGGAGGCGAGTCGGAAGAAGAAAAGAAAT
>Ga0209756_1001767_pt1 | contig 19557 bp, 19 predicted proteins | sample ETNvirenome_6_85_FD_184071 | JGI IMG/M metagenome (GOLD analysis project Ga0209756, IMG submission 184071) | Marine viral communities from the Pacific Ocean - ETNP_6_85 (SPAdes) (version 3) | ecosystem: Environmental > Aquatic > Marine > Oceanic | place: Pacific Ocean | collected 2013-06-19
TGTGGGCTGGCGTCTGGGCCGACTCACTCTAAGTGTGGCGTCTGGCTTCTCCGCTTGTGCCAGTTCCTCCTCCAAAACAAGCGTACTTACGGGGCGTACTACTCAAATGACGGGTGAGTAGTACAGGTTTTTCCAGGCTTTTCCCATAATAAAAGCCATTCCTTCATTTTTATTAAATATAATTAAGCTATATGCCAGAAGTAAAAGCACCAAAGCCGGAAAATAAAAAACCAAAAAAGAAGCCGGTCAAAAAAACAGTCCGTAAGAAAGAATGGGATATGAATAATATAGTAGTTTGGGGAGTGGTTGTGGCAGTCGGACTGCTTATCCTTTCCTCCCTTATCCTAAAAGAAAAAAACGTGGAGGTGGAAGAAGCAGTCCAGCCAGACATCACAACCACAACAGAAAAAATCTATGCAGTACAAGTATTCATGCCCGCATCGCTCGGCAATGGGGAACCCGTGCAAGAGGCATCTATCGACCAGGTTCTTCTCTACCTGTCTGATATTATGGTCGCTAATGACCAACAACTTTTTCAAGCAATCGAGTCAGTGAGTAGTACCCTAGCTGATTTTATTAAACTGAACACCCCTACCACTCCACCGGCCACCCCTTAGACTTGTAAATAGCCAATCGCTTCCGGAATTGGCTGTATAAAATGGGATTAAAATCTCGACCTTCATAGAAGTCTATGATTCGAGGGTCTGGCTTATCCTTAAACAAACGCAATACACGCCCTACTGATTGAATCAGTAGGGTTTCTGCTTTCATGTCACAAGCGAGGACCAAAGTATCAAGTGTTGGGATGTCTACCCCCACTGAAAGCAGAGAAGTGGTCCCAAATATAGCCCCAAACTCCTGCTCACCGCTCCTGAGCCGCCCCAGGAGGGCGTTTCTGTCCTTATCCGAGGAATGTATCAAGTGGCTTCCTTCATGCCCCGCAAAGGCGGCATACAGACTCTCAGCATGGGCCACGCGCTTAGTTAAAACCAATATTTTCCGCCCTTCTAGTCGTTCTCCTATTATTCTGCCCTTAATCAGGGTATTTCGGCTCTCATTCTCCACCATTTCCTCAATCATACGTGGATATTCATCGACACTGATCCTAGTCCTAGTATTCACTACATGAACACTAGGACTAGCTTGAGTGGCGTGATGCTCAAACAAAGTCGGACCCATATAAAAACCAATTGCATCGTCTTGCTTGTCTTCGCGCTTCATGGTGGCGGTAGTGCCAAAAAGGTAAGAGGGTTTGAACCTGCCCAAAACTTTTGATTTTTCTTTTGTTACCGCGCCGTGGACCTCATCCACATACAGCACAGAAGTATTCGCAACTAAATCCATTACCAACTTAGTCGGTTTATACAAAGATTGAAAAGTGGCAATAGTTATATCTTTAATCTCTTTTTCTTTAGCATAAATCACTCCGGCTTCAATGCCATAAAACTTACGAAGCTCACCTCTCCATTGAGCAAGCAAAGCCGTATTAGGCACAAGGATAGTAGCAGTAAGCCCAAGCTCAAGGATCTTTTCAATCCCTAAAATGGTCTTCCCTGTTCCGGTGCCGAGTACCACCACACCCTCATTCTTATCTTCCATAGCCCCCAGAGCTTCAGCCTGATGAGGGCGTAGCTCTACGGTGCTTTTTGGATAACGCGCGCGTTTCATTATAAAATCTTCTTTGGTTTCATATTCAAGCTCACATGCTTCTAGCCACCTAAGCAATCGCAGCCTAAATCCTCGGGGGATGCGCAAGGTTTCCCCATTCATCTTATAGTATTTGAAAAACCGCGGGCACGCGTATAATGCCCTAGTGTTTCTCATACCAACCAACCTATCATAAAGAGGATTCCGGAGGGACAGACTTTTCTGGATATGCGCTAGGTGTTTCGGGGGCAGGCCTTTTACTTGGATGTCGTTTGATATATGGAGGGAGATCATATATCAATATTAATTTTGTAATCAAAAGGCTTGTAAAAGTCATCAGATATTTCAATATGTTTTAAGTTTCTACGGGACAATTTCAGTCTTTTAAATCTAAAATAAAACCAATTCACAACTCTTTCTAATCGGTGAAATCGTGTTTGTCCTATCTGTATCCAAGTTCCCCAGCCTTGTTGTTGGTGATGAGGTTGAGAAAACAGTGGCTCGTCATCATTCATACAAACTTCTTCATTAATAAATAATTAACTATATCTATTACTTCCCCTTCGATCTCGCAATCATAATCAAGGGTAGACAGATTGTCACCATGTTCTGCTCGACCTTTGTCATACTTGAGTAAGCAGTTGTGTTTGAAACAATCAAGTGCTTTTTCTAGTTTGTCTCTGGTTGGGTCAGCGGTCATACAAATACATCTTTAAATTTTGAATAAAGTTTGGTGGTTAGCTCGAGATCTTCTGCGCAATGCTGTTTTAATTCTTTGTCAGTTGCCTTCATAAAAAAATCATTTCCTTTGGTTTCTTTTTCAATCCCACAATAAATTTGTAGCATTGTGTCAAGCGATTGCCACCGCCCACCAAATGACAACTTTTCCATAAGGTCTAAATGCCTGTCTCCATAACCCCATTTTTTACACGCTTTGCTGAGTCTGGCATAAGGCAGTTTTACACCAGCCCTAACCCCGGCTTTGATAAGGACTGGCAGATCAAACACCTTGCCATTATATGTAATGAAAGGCATTTGTGTCAGCACCCTATTCCATTCAGGGGTACCCAGCTGTTCAATGGAATCAAGGACCCGAGTCTGCCCTCCAATTTGCTTGATACCAATACAAACAATCTCACAAAAGTCAGGGCTAGTAGACATGGCTTTGTGCAAGTCAGCGGGCAAAATACCAGGGCGAACCTTTTTAAACAATTTGTTTAATTTCTTGTTTGGTTTTGATTCTATGTCAATCACTAACATATTATTCAGGTAAAGTAGTAGACATGTTTTCTTCCCAGCCACCGCCTATTACAGGACAATCAACAAAGGTCACTGGTTCGTCCTTGAACTTGGTTTCTTCTGACAGCTCAGCGAGGAGGCGAGACACCTTTTCAACCCCTAAATCCGCTATTTGCTGTCCAAAACGAAACGTAGCCACCCTGTAAATCTTGTCTGGGTCTTTCTCCACAACCAAGTGCATACATTCCACCCTCTTTACTTTGGGATATTTTTTTGACACTAACATTGCGTAGAAAGCCAGCTGTAGATCATAGCCGTAATCAAGAGACTTCCAGTAGTAAGCTTTTGGATTAATGGTGTTTGATGTTTTAAGGTCTACAATAGTAGCTTCAGCGCCCTCAACCTTCAGAAAATCTAACATCCCACACACACCCGGAAACCTCCCCACCGGCTCGTTGTCTTTTAACAGAACCTGTTTTCTAAACCCTTTCAATTCCTTAAATGCCCTGCTCGATCGCACTTTCTTGCCAATAGCCAAAGCCTCATCCCAAACAGCTTGTGTCACTTCGGTGTACCCAGTCGGTGGGTTTTTGAGATCTCGCCTAGCCACCACATGGTATAGGTCTCCCATTTTCTTTGGTCCGGCCGTCACATAAGTATCTACCATTGAGCCAAGAGTCATGGCTGGGGTGACTTTCTTTTCAATACCCCCGCGTACATGTTTCTCATAGAAAAACTCTTTGGACTTGGCAAAGTCTTTGAGCTTTGAGCTTGATATGTATTGGTTTTCAATTGTAAAGTAGTTTTTTTTTATTAGTCTCATAACTAAAAAGGTTCTTTATAAGGTCTCTTCTCCGCTCGGCATCGACCACACCGGCGCTCTCCCCACGGTCCTTTGGGTCTAAATTTGTCCTCACACCCCTCCCCATCACAGTCTCGTTCAGGCATAGGGGCAAACACTTCTTTGGCTCCGGACCAGTCGTCATTTGTTTGTTGATTCATATGTGCTATAATTAAATCTCTGTATCTATGACAGGCATACAGAGACACACCACCCACTCCACAGTAGGTGGTGTGTTTTTTTCTCTATACAGGTGGCAGGTCGTCCTCTTTGGCAGCAGGCACCTCATCTGCACCATCGAACTCATTATAATCAGGATCCATTCCAAAGGTAAACACCTTTAGATTCTTCACAGGATGAAATCCTTTTTTCGGTGGCTCTCCTTCACTATCAAATGAAACACCCACAATTTCTCCAAGTTTACAGTTGTTTAATCTTTCGACAGTACCTGTTTTTGTCATAGCAATACCCACATTCCATTCAGTGCCATCTTCTTTACGGACTTTGTATACCATTTGATCTCCAAAATCCCCATCGCCGGGCTGGAGGCGCTTGCCCACCAATGTTCCTTTGATGCGATCACCAACATTGGCGAACTTAAACCAGTTGCTTTGCACCTCTTGTGCGTCGTCCCAATTTTCTTCGTTTGTCATATATTTATATATTAATTAATGAATATCTTTCGACCTTTATTTTCAAACAATTAGTTTGTTAGATAAGTCACGGCCTCCTTAAATCCTATCTCCAATTTCTTTTGTATAAAATCAATTACATCTCCTCCCTCAGCACAGGCATGGCACCACCATTTATTTTGGTCAACATAAATCGTACAAGAGGGGGTGCGGTCATTATGAAAAGGGCACTTTATTTGTATTCTGCCACGAGAAGTTCCGGGTCTATCAACAAAATTTGTAATAGGGACCAGCTTGGCTTCTGCGAGCTTCCCTTCCCAATTATTATTTACTGGTTTACCCTGCGCTTTGCGTTTGAAAAATTCAAACTTTCTGATCTGTTTTGTTACCCACTCTAAGTGTTTTTTCTCTAATCCAAGCATCCATTCATGATACCATTTTTGATTTTCAGGCGCCTTATTATACATGAAGCGGTATCTTTCACTAATAAAATTAGTAATATCATTCTTTTCATCTGCCAATTCACGCAGCTTGTCATTGAACACGCGGACAAGGGCAGGGTCTTTTTTTTCAAAAAATTCTTTCATATTATTACCTTAATATTAATGCTCGACCTCTTTCGCTTCTTTGGTCATCAGCTTGCCATCTTATTTCTGACTGTATGAGCAATGCTTTGGTAAGGTCTTTCCCAAAATTTGTACTATTCATTGGCTTCCTCCCATTTTCTTCACACCACAATCTGTAATGGGTATATAGATCTGAATTAGCAATAAAAGCACCCTCTTTTTCTTCGTATCTTTCTCTAATGAATTTTATGGCACTTGATATTTCCTCTTCCAAAGTCGTCAAAGCCTCCTTCATCGCCTTACTTTTGCTGAATTGGTAGCCGTTTTCAACCAGCCTGCGCCCTCCCTCTATCGCCCACCGAATGATCCCGGGCAGTTCTTTTTTTAATTCTGCAAATAAACCAGCATCGCGCAATTCAGTGGGGATAATTCGTTTGAATGGTATGATTTTAAATCGACGGCGCAGACCCTCATTAATTGTGTCAAAGCTTGGCCACTCATTAGTGGCAAAAAGAAACTTAGTATTGGGATAGAATGTATATTTGTCTCCAAACTTCCTTTCATCTTGGATAGGGTCTCCTGAAACCAGTGCCTTAAACGTATCACTACGCAGATATTTACTCTCTTCTTCGTTACAAATATTTAGCTTCTTTCCAATCAAGCCTGAGAATTTAAACTTACCGGTCGTAAGGCTTTGTATAGATGATGAAGCGACAAAATCTCTGCCAACAATTTCAATAAGTAGGTTGAGTAGGACGCTCTTTCCGTTGGCCCCGGAGCCAACCAAGAAAAACACAGCGTGAGGATCAAGACCAGGCAGTAGAGCAAAACCAAACATTTCTTGAACAACCTTTTGCAGTTCTTTGTCCGGGGTGTTGTCATCTCGGACAATAACCTCATCTAAAAATTGGAAAAAACGTGGGGCTTCTGTTTCCATATCTGTGCTTGTTATATTGAGCCTGTGAAATACTAATTTCTCTCGCTCATATTCACAAGTTTCGCCTGTTCCGATGTTTAATAAAACATCATTGAGCGCAACATGCTCCGTCTTCATTTTTTCTGTTGATCGGTAAACCTCTATTTCTACTTGGAAAATAAAATCTCTTATTGAAGACTTTGTGACCGCCTTGCGGAGATGTTTTATGATATATCTCCTCGCCATTTGGTCTAGTTCTCTGACAGTATAAAACTTGTGGTAGCCCTCCTCTTCATCATAAAAAGCGAGGCGCCCCATGCTCTCAACAAACAATAAATTTTTATGGTTCTCCGGCTCCTGACAGAAGCTGTCAGCAACTTCATAGAGATGTTTAAAAGGCATAGAGCTTATACTTACCCCTCTCCTCAGAGAGGGGTATACAGGAAACTAAATCTATAAAAAAAACCGACCATTACGCGCCAAACCCCCCGCTAAGAGGGACGCAATAATGGCCGGATTTTAAAATAGATTTGTTTTGCATAGCGGAGGGTTTATATTTGTGAGAAAATTATACCACGTAAAAAAAAAGGCGTAAAATTGCCCCTGTGGATAACCAATACGGATTTGCATTGACACTTGGGGTGTGGTATGCTAAAGTCTAACCGATTTATATGAATATGACATCTCTAGAAATGTTACTGCAAGACAACGCCATCTCCTTGTACCGGGTCTCTATGATTATGAATGGCAATCAAAGCCATTCAGGAAGGTGGGGGGCTAAAATAAAGGGAGAAAAGTCAATTTCTTTGCCAGAATTACGACATTTGTTGCTAAAAATAAACCGATCTCAAGGAATAAGTCTTAACTTAGAAGATGTTGACTTTGATGTTGACATGGTGAAAGTGAGGTGAATGGTATGAAACAACTAAAATATTTTATCGAGGAGTTTGGGCTATTTTTAGCTTTTATGGTAGTGGCAATAGGCGCCATCTGGCTAATTGATGCCTTTGGGAAGTTTATCTCTACTTCTTAATTTGTTCTGATACTTTTTCCATAAAAGCCTGAACAACTTTCTTCTTTTTTTCATCAGGCAGTTTTTCAAAACTGTCTTTTTTATTTAATTGAGCCATGACTTCTGTCAAAACTTCTGGGTTTGTTTCTTTTGGGAGATCATAACGAGCTGTGATGATAAGTGGGTACATTTTATCACGAGATCGATCCCTCACTTTTGATATAAGATTTTTATATTTCTTTATCTTTTCTTTCTCTGGTAATTTTTTGTACCCCTTATTTTCAATCAATTGTTCCAGCGCAGCTTTAGTAATTTTCCCATTTACAGCTTGAAATATAGTGTACTCGGCATTGCTGAGCTTATCATTAAACATGCGACGAGATGGAAAGCCTATGGTAGTATCAAGCCTTTTGGCTTCTTTTATCACGGGTTCATTTTTAAGTTCACTGCGTGAAAAAGGATCAACAATCGCCGCTCTACCCCCAGCCGCTTTTATTTTATTTCCAAAAATATCTAATCTAGGTGTAACTTGTTTAGACAAAAATGGGATTTTTGTTTTTATTGTTTCCAGAATACCCTCTGGATTTCTAAGTGTTGGGTCAATAATGCGCGTCACTTTTCCAATTACAACAGGAATGGTTGAGGCAATAGATTGCTGAGCAAAACGAGCTCCAGATCGTTCAGGTTCAGTCAGGGCTTTTAATCCTCCCGCCAAGCCTTTCAAAAAAGTCTGCTCTGTCAGTCCTTTAAGGCCTGAAAAAAAAGTACCAGCAACCAAATCCGTTCCTTGCTTTTCTTTTTTAAGCTCATTAAACTCTGCCCCCAGTGACAATAGATTTCCTAAAGGAGAAACGCGACTGAGCTGGTGCCACTGCCCATTAATTAGTATGGAATTAGGCTGCTTGCCTTCGGCAAAAAAATCAGCCCTCTCAGATGGGGAGGTTGGGAGGTTGCCCGTCATCAACCCTTTTTGTCCAAGTAACATTCCCAGGCCTATTATCCCTGTTCCTGTGATAGCCTTACTCAAATCATCTACTAAAACTTTTTGCCCTCTAGTCGTTGGATCAATTTGTTTTACTATTGTTTTTACAAAACCCAAAGGAGAAAAGTCTGCAATCCGCGCGGCGATATTTGTGGGGGTTTGGGTAAACGGCGCAACTAATTCTGTACTTCCCAGAGTCAGCTGTAAACCAACCGTTGGTTCCCCAGCAGCTTGCCTCGCTTTAATTGAGCCGCGCAACGTCCCTCGCCCCCCACTTATCAAGTTGGCAAGAGCGTTTTTGTTTTGAAAAGTGGCAAACTCAGCAGCGTCAATAGCTCCTCGTATCATTTCATTCGTTGGTTCTGTAAGCAATTCTCCTACACGAGCTCTCACCGCCTTGCCTTTTAGTCCTTCGTTTTTTGCGATCACAAGAGCCTGCTTTTCCATTGCCTCGCTAATAGCTGCCTGCCGGAACACAATGTCTTCAGCTGCCAAAGAGCGAAAAATTGTTTTAGTGTATTTGTCAAGAAATTTATTTTTAAAATTTACTTGTTGTGCTATGTCATATTTTTTTAAAAGATCTTTTGGGAAAACACCACTTTTAAAAAACTGTTTAGCCTCAATCGTGCCTTTTTTAAGCCCCTTGATTTTTGCTGCCACAGTTCTTGGAGAAAAAGCGGTGGTTCTTTTGCCGGTTGCTAAAGCGGCAACCGCATCCAAACTAGAAGCCACAATATCGTTGGCCGTCATAAGTGTTGACATGGTGAGGTTTCCTGCAACATTAGCAAAGTGGGTGGTGGGAGCTGTTAAGAGCCCCGCCTTCCACAGGGTAGTGGCCTTGTCAGCAGTGCTTGATTTGCGTAGCAAAGAAACAAACATGGCCAACCCATTGATGTCTTTTTGTTCAATAAGTTCGGTGATAGCCGCCCTCATCTCATTATCCATGGGCTTTTCACCCAATTCTCGCTGAGCTTTTACAAGCCAAACAGCGGGGTCAAGAGTTTCTTTGGCCAACTGCTTAAAAGCGACAAGTGTTCGGCCGGCTTCGGTTCCACCTTTAAGAAGTTTAGAAACAGCCTGATCCACCTGTTGTTCAGCTGCTTCAATACGAGGAAGCAGGGTGTCAGCCACATTTGGATTAGCAGCTATTCTTTTTTCTGCCTCTGAAACAAACTGCATGTTTTGATTAATTGTATTTTTTAAGGCCAAAGCCTCATCTCTATTAATCAAGTCGCCGGCTTTAATTTTTAAAAGACTGTCTACGTCTGTGCCAAGTTCGACAGCTGCTTTCTCCATGTCTTTAACTGACACCACATGCCTTGTGTCTAGCCCTAAAACGTCTAAGCGCTGATTTAATGCCAACAGCTGGTCATCTGATAAGCGCAATTTATCAGAGCGAAATTTTTGAGCAACAATCTTTGGTGTTGAGGCAGCCTCAAGAAGGATGTTTTTAATACTATCCTTGTTTGTGTGTTGGGCCAACTCTTCCGCAACAATGCGTATTTCTTTCGGTTTTTTTGTTTTTAAAACAGGAGATATTAGTTTGGTAATTTCGTCTACGTTTCTAGTAGAGGCCACCTTAGAAACAGTTTGCTTACCTCCTCCAAAAGGCGTTAGGTCGAGGCCTGTTAGCCCGGCCACAAACATGGGGGCTAATAGCAAGGCAGACCCAGTGGCTGTTTTTTCGTCGGCACCAAGGCTAACAAGCGTACTTTTAATTTCTGTAGAAGCATCTTCTACTCGGTCAAACATCCCCACAATTGGCTGTTCCCCAAAAATCATTTTTTGAAATCTTGTTTCTGGTTTAAGTTCAGCACGAACCCTGTCTTTTTTTATAATCTCTAAAATAGGAGCTGCGGCTCCAATTCCAACCGAAGCCAGGGCTCTTCCAGGAGCTCTAGTAATTGCGAGTACGGTATCTTTTGCAACTTGTCTCAATTTTTTTGGGTCTGGCTCTAGTTCGGCAATCTTCGCCCTTTCCTCTGACAGTTTTTCTCCCCTTGTCCTTATAGGTGGTTTCCTCCGAACAGCCCTTTCAGCAATTTCTCTCTTAGATATTTGTGGTTGCCTCGCCTGAGCGAATCTTGTGGAGGGCGTGAGAGGAAGCCCCGCCCTCGCCCGAGTAGGCCCGGGCCTCGCCTCTGCTCTATCCCCCAGCCCCTCTCCAATTTCAAATACTTGTTTCTTTTTTTTAGGAAACACTACACTAGGAGTAGAAGATTTAAATCCAAAATCAAAATCAGGGACAAATGTAAATTGTTTGGTACCTTTTCCCATAATTTTAAGTTACAAACTTCCTAAAATGGAATTGATTGATTCGTCTGTAATTTCGAAACCTTCTTCTTCTCCTTCAAACTTTTGAATGTCGCTCTTAGTAAAAAATGGAAGTGCCGTTGGGTCATCTGGGTTTAGTTTATTTTGAAACACATCATCAAACACAGACACCTTTCCCCCTTTAGAAGCAAAGTCCTCTCGCTGTGCTACATATACAGCTGTGTTTACAAAGCCATCTCCTCCCGCACTTTCGTTTAATACTTGGGCTTTTTCGCCAATCAGATTGGCTTGGTTCTGAGTGATTGTAATTCCTCCTGCGCGTGTTTTGGTTTTGCCTACCCCCGGCTCCGTCTTGGAAAGAGTTTTACCAGTGCTTTTGTCAATAACACTCACCTCTCCACGGTCTGATGTGGCCACAACAGTGTCAGGATTTTTAGTCCCAAGAATAGTAAATTCAGTCCCTGTATTAGGATCAGTAATGGTCTTCTCCTCCCCCGCCGGGGTTTCTTTCATCAAAGAAATTATGTTGCTTCCTGTAAAGAAGGCTTCTGCGGCAAAATCTTGCACCGCCAAGTTTACTGCACTAGCAAGTCTGTTTGGATCAACTCCCTGTTCTTGGGCGGCTTGCTGTATGATGTTCTGCACTTCAGCAGGGTCAGTTATGTCCTGGATTTGCTGAGCTAAGGTTGGCGCCAACCCCTCGATAGTTCGATCTTCCTGTTCTTGTCCAAACGTAAACTGCGCCTGTCTGCTCTCTTCTATCTTGCCAATAACATCAATCCTCTTCTGGATGGCTTTTTGCTGTGTGTCAAAGACGTTCTGAGCCTGTGTAAGCAAGTCATTGGCCAATTGTGCGTCTTGTACCCGGCCGGTCCTAATACTCTTCTGCTGCGCTGCTCTAGCAGCTGAGATGGCGTTCTGCTTAGCAATCTCAAGTTTAGATATGTTTTGATCTAGTTGCCCTTGAATCTTGCTGAGCTCTCCTCCTGCACCTACAAATGTACCTCCCTCAGTTTGAGTAAGGGCAGCTTGACCAGCGAACTGAGTGCTTTCAAAGCCTCCGCGTTCTCCAGCGCCTACCGTGGCCTTGGCTAAACCTTGTCTTTTTGCTTCTTGGGCCTGAGCAATCAGTGGATCAAACTCTCGGCCGGCAGCTATTCCCGCTTGTTCAATAGCAGAAAGATCAGCTTCATTTAATTGGTTGGTTTGGTTTACCAGATTCTGAACATTTTGAAATTGTTCTTGTAGATTTGTACCAAAACCATCACTAAGGCTTTCAAGATCAGACAAGGCATTATCAAATGTAGAAGCAAACTCTCGTCTTGATTCATGGATGCTTTCAGTACCATCAGTGATCTTAGATGGGCCGTCTAAAAGATCAGCCGCGCCAGCCCCTCCCCCCGGAGTCGGGCCAATGTCAAAGCCTGTGCCAGGAGCGTTGAAGTCAGCTGTCCCCGTTCCCCCTGGTCCGCGAATATACCTGTCTACTCCTCCTTGGCTTTCGATAGTTCCAAAACCAAGGCGGGCGTTGCGCTCTGCTATTTCTCGTAGTTTGGCTGGGTCAGTTATTTTAGGCATAGAAAATATAATTAATTAAACGCTCTGTATAATGCTCTGTCTTCAGGCTGGGTGTATTCTCTCACAGAGAACCCATACCGAGTCACTTCCCATTGTTGATTTTCACCATCTGAAGCAAACTCTAGCTGAGCGTTATAAAATACGTCTGGACGAAAGTCCTTGTTAAGATAAATTCTAAACTTACGCAGCCCACTAAAATCATCGTTAGAGCCAAAACGCTCGGTGCCAAAAGCTTGGAAGCCAAATACATTATATGACGGGGCGTCGAATAGATAGTCAGTCTCTGTTCCAACAAACTCAGTTGTGTACACTTGGGTGTAGCCGTCTTCATCTAGGAGTAGTGAGATAGTCAGCGTAGTATTGTCAGCAATGTAGCCTTCCACAAAAATGCTATCCATTTCTTTTAGAAAGTGAGGAATACCAAAATCAAAAGGTTTGCTTCTCCAGTTAGCCGAAACACCAAAGACATCATCTAATGGGGTGCGCGTAATCTTATATGAATTAGGGTTGTTGACGTGTCCAAAATAAAGTTGAGCGCCATTGCCGTCTGCATCATCATATATAGTCCAGTCTCCTACCCCCCAGCCCACGATTGGGGACTCCCAAGCATTAATACGAAAATTGTATATGAAAACTACGTCGTTAAAACTTGAATTAGTATCAGTCTTGGCTGCAAAATAAGCTTTATCTTCCCAGAAGATTCCTGTGGCATCATCCCAGACCGCGGCCTCAATGGTTGGTTTGATAGCATCAGAAATAGGAATGATTTGAGGATAATCAATATCATCTACACGAGTTAGATTCATTATCTGGTCATCGGGAGTGATGAAAAAGATGCCGTTTGCCCCAGAAAATATGGTCCGGTCATTCAGCGCTCCGACAGTCTGAGACCGGCCATCGAAAGGTTTTAGGTTAGATAGGGTGTAGAGTGAGTCACTAAGAGTGGCTTTTCTTATGGCAGTTTCTTTGAAGAAATAAATTGAGCCCTCATCTTCGGCCATCCCTGTCACAGCCCCTCCACCTTCGCCAAGATTAAATATTCCTGGGGACTCAGCCGTGCTGTCAGTCACAAGCGCTGCGCCTGTGAAGTCAGTGGCATCTCCGTATGCGCTAAAGAATACTGCTTGCGGAGTGGAAGTAGAGCCTGAAATAAATAGTCGGTTGTCAGCTACTAAATAGAGGTTTCCTTTAGGGTCAGAAGAATCAGTCAGTACAACCTGGGAAATTCCCTTATCATCTGCACAGGCGGGAGTTCCTGAGGCTCCAGTAAAGGTGGTGTCAGTCTTTCCAGAGTATGTGACGGTCGTGGCACAGATTCTAAGCGATCCGGTTGTGGTAAATCCGTCAGTTGTAGAATCCACAGTGATTGTTCCTTCTCCTCCGCTAAGGGCGCCGTTGAGGTTTGTGATGGCCCCAGTCCATCGGCTGAAGTCTTCGACTCCATTTCCAAAATAAACATATGATACTAAGTCAGTATTAATATTGTAATCAGCAAAACCAAAGTCTTGTCCAGAAGTGTAACCAGAGTTTAGATTTTCCCAAGCATTGTTTGTGGTGTCATACCACTCAAGTACAGTCCCATACGCACGCATTTGGATATTTGTCCCACTTCTTTTACGAAAAGTGTGCAGTGAAGTGATCCCGGTGGCAGTTGTACTCGCCGTAGCTGTATCCGGAAAGATTTGATAACCTAGATTACGAATAGAAATTCGATCTCCATTATTGATGAATGTGTTCTGCCCTTGTGGATTGGCTCCGTCTTCGACTTTGTTCGGATCATCTTTGGTCTGAAATCCAGTGAATGTATCATAAACAAACCACTTTGAGTTTGGTAAATTAGACCCTAACAACTCTTCAGTTGGTCCGCTCAATTCTTTAGTGCTGCCCCAAGAACCGAAGAATGTCCCCAAGAAAACAGAGGCAAGCCCAAGTCCTATAAGTAATTTTTTAGTTCCAATAGTTCGCATATCCGTGATATTGTTCTTGTGGTGAATCTGAGAAATCGTAGTAGCTTGTTGTGATACTTGGCGCAAGGCTCGGGTACTGGTCAAATAGGGATTGCCAAGCATCATTTCTTTTTCTTTCTATTTCATCTTTGATGAATTTGTTTTGGATATTACCCATGACGCTAACCATGGCTTCGTATTTTATAACATCAACAAACTCGCTTTCACCAATTAGATCGCTATCAGTAGAATATACTTCGCTTGAGTTCATGAAATATTCTTGGTCTGCTCCGGTTGACGATATGGTTTCAACATAAAATTTTGAATAGTACCAATAGTCAAGCAATGTCCATTCGCGCAAGTATGAGGTGTCTACAAAATATGTTCCTGCCGAAGCGCCTACCAAATCAAATTCTTCATAGGTAAAGGTTGGAGAAGACCCTATTGTCCCTGTTTCAGTCGCAGTGTTTTGGTCATGAGCAAACAAGTTCCAGGCGTCAGCTTTCATGGCTTGGCCGCTGAATTGGGTTGTTATTCCGGTCGTTTCAATATAGTTGCTTGCGTCAATGTGGTGGCGCAAGGACACTGAGGTAGGTACAGCGTCAAGATATATCCATTTGAATTGATATTTCTTCTTGTGGTTGCTGTCAGAGCTAGTACTTGGTAAGGTATTTTTCATTGTTGCCGTCCCAGCCGTAACAGTAAATTTGATAGACCCGTTGCCTTCTTTAAATGTGACCTGATCAAGGGTTGGGCTAGAGGCTGTCCCGCTTGCTGTCCATTCAGAAGCAGTCTCAGCCACATTCAGTGTCTGACTACCCAAATTATTATTCTTGTACCTAATGCCTAGCATTTTAGTGCCCCCATCCCAGATTTCTGAAAGATCATTGCGTGAGGTCTTGTCCTCAAAAAACTCTTTCATTGAAGTGAAACGAAAGTCAGGTTTACGCGCGTACTCTCCTGTTGTTCTGTCAAAGAATCCAATCTCATCATGGTCAGACGCTGTGGGGTAGAGAACTACGCCATCGAATACACGCAGAGTGCCTTGTTGCAAAGACCAAGGGGCTTGCACAGTACGTCTAAAACGGCGCAAGGCATCATCAAGAGCGCGCACCTTAAAGACCGTCTCTACTCGAGAGATGTCTTGATAGAAATCCATGTCATTTAATATGCGTGCTAGTGATGTTGTTGTCATACAATTTAGTTAGCTCCAATAGTTTTAATGAAGATGCTGGCTACGGTCATAAGAATAGATATTATTAGTATCCGTAGAAAAATACTGAATGAGCATCTGTATCGGCGCTGAATGTAAATATTATTGTATTCCCAGACCAAACAGCATCCACAGTATGATTTGACCCATCACGGCCGTTGAGCGTACCGCTTGTCTTGCTGCCTCTTCTCAAGATAAGGTCACCCTCCCCATATATGGTTCCCCCAGAGTCTGAAGTCTTTGCTTTGATTAACACCTCTTCAGCACGCGGAGGTGCCGCCGCATAAAACTTACCATTATCATAGTCTCCGCCAACTACTGTCGAACCTAAGAATTTATAATCTTCATTGAAGTCTACCTTCATTTTAGTTTCACTCATCAAAGTGCCAATTTTCTTAGTGGTCGCTCCTGTTCCGGTTGGTCGCACAGTTGTATACTCACCAGAAGTTTCAGACAAGAACACTGGATCACCATAAACAATTTCTCTTTGAGTAGTGTATGTTTGGAAGATAGCAGTTGAATCGCTATTCCAAGATGATCCCCCATTAGTAGAGTTGTACCCTGTGTTTGTATACCCACTTGTAGCCCCCTCTTTTATCATATTATATCCCTCATCTTGTCCGGTAGGTCTTCGTAATGCAAAATAATTGGAGCCGTCTGGGTCGGTTCCCGAAGATCTCAACACCCAAGCACGCCTATCACCAGGCTGTACTTCTACTGGCGGAGCGAAAGTCCATGTTCGGTAAGCGTCACCACCTCCAGCGGTATTAACCACATCAGAAGTCCCAAGAGAAGACCCTGTTATTTCTCCGTCACTGTCAATGGCATAAATATCCATAACAAAACTTCTGGCAGCTCCAGTGTGTGACCCCTTCACTTTCACAGTGCTTATATCACCAACTTGATCCCCCACCATGAAAGCTTGAGAAAACCGATCATTTGAGGAATCAATGGCAAAAAGATTTTCATTTGTAGTATCATCAGAATTTTGATCAATAACAGAAGATATTGTTGATGTAATAGTTTCGCTTGGAATAGTTAAAATACCACCAAATACCAGATCAGCGCTATTTCCATCAGATGTTGAATCCACAATAAAACCTTCGATACCACTCCTTTCATCACCAAATGAAGCGTCGCCTTTATAAAGTTCACCATCACCAATACCTAAATAAACTGGCACTGGAGTTGAAGAGCCATCAATGGTTTCCCCGGCACTAAACTCAGTTGATAAATTTGAATATGACAACCAACCATTGGCAATTTTCCCGCTGGCATCTGCTATAGGAATCTTACTGGCTGTGGGTGTAGAAGTTGTGTCAGTGTCAAGCACAGCATAATTTGAATCAAGATATATACCATTACTGTCCGTAAGAATCCCAGCAGTAGAACTGGTTTTTTGATATATGTTTCCAGCACCGTCAAATGTCATGCCGATTGTTGAGCTTGCATTAATCCCAATCAAACTATCCGTGATGAAAATTCCTTTTGTGGTCGAAGCACTGAGACCAGAAGACCCTTCTGCAAAAGTAAAGGTATTGGTCCCATCGTCAGACCAACCCAGTTGACCTCCGTTAAATTGAATGAAAGAGCTGGTCGAAGTTGCAGAAGTGTTCTGGAAATATAGTTTCAGCGTGGTGCTCACACCCGTCCCAAAAATAAATTCGGTTGAGCTTGCTGTCTTAGTTCCTTCGATTGCCTCATTACTGTCTTTATCAACTAATTGTTCAAAGACATACTGAACATTACTCATCACAACCACAGACCCTGCGTTATGAGCTTTCTGATTGGCTGACACGGCGGCTTCTGAGGTACCACTAAATGCCAGTCCACGAGTACAGCCAGAAAATTGACTGCTTGTGATGGCCGTACAGACAACAATCTCTTCACGTACTGATCCAGGTTCAAGTGTAAGAAATACTTTTGAACCCAACAGAGCCATGGTAAGTGTAGTATTATCAAAGGTAGTGATTGAAGACACCGGAATCGTAGTTTGGTTTGAAGTCATCGAGGACCCTAAGGTTGTTTTGTATCGAGACACAACCGAAAACCCTAATTCTTCTTCACCAAGGGGTTGCTCTGAATATCTACACATTCTGCTTTCAAGCAGGGTGTTTTGGGCTGCTGTGCCTTCGTAGCCCCAGACAGCATATTCTGCTGCTACTTCAGCTCGGGAGTCAACATTGGTCCATTCCATTCCCAAATCCTGGAAACAGGAATACAGCGTAGCTTTAGCAGCTAGTGGCTTATAAACTGAGGCAAACCCTCCTATTATAAGTAAGAGGGCAGAGATAAATAGGAGGTGTTTTTTCATATTACTATTTCTTAAATTTAAGGAATAATTTTCGGCCTAGACCGAACACTACCATACATGCTGAAACCGCTGCTAGGAGAGCATCAACAAAGTTGACCAATTCGTTGCTGTCAAGTACAACCCCAAACATTCCTGCCACAAAGATGGCTATTGGGACTACTCCTACGGCTACTCCTTTCCACGTCATTGCCAAGGTTTCGGGGTTCTTTGACGAGCCCAATACTGGGTGCATTTTTTTGTTCTTTAGCATATGCTTATTTTTTAAAACTTATGGCCTTTCCAACAGTGAACTTGCTGTCAAAGCTTTGTTTAGTATATTGTTCTATAGCACCGCCTTCACCGGACCAAATCCCTAATTTTGCTCCATATTGCCATGAATATTCGTCTGAAATGTGACAAGCCTTTCCTGAAATAACTGCGTAGACCGGAGGTAGTCCCCAGACCTTCACTAAAACTATTTCTTTTTTTTTTATCACACTGACTTGTTTAGCCGAGCCGAAGTAGAAATTCCATGGTAATTCATGTACCGGCCTACTATAATGGTCTACTGCAAAATGCTTTTTACCCTTTAAGCTTTTACCAAGCATGATTGAGTGATTGATAGCTGGATTGTATTTTCTAGTATATAGTGCACCAGCATTTACTGATATTTGTAATGGACCATATTGCAATGCTTCATAAAGTTTATTCGGATCACAGCCGCCCCAATCAACCCATTCATGTTGAATATCATATACCTTGAGGAACTCTTGACCCTTTGCTATTACGCTATCTGGTGGCCTTTTTAAATATTCACCAGGAGTATCTTCATCAGTCCATGGCCAATCTTCCTCAAGAACAAGGCCATATTTTCTAACTGTATCCCAAAACTTAGAATATGTTGTGCCTCTATACGGAGTAACTGGAATTAAAGCAGCAATATATTTATCTGAAAAGTTGATGTCTATTCCAAACTTGGCCTTGAAAATAGTCTCAATTGCATTTAATCCAGAGAAAACAACACAAGAATAAGAATCTAGTCCATTTCTTTTTTGTCTTTCATGTGGAGGATAATATGCTGTATAATCCCTTTCTCGAGACAAAATTGTTTTAAGTGCTTGTCTTGGTCCTCCCAAAGTATAATCATCTGGACCCGGAGCAGCCTCAATCATACCAAAACCCTCTTGTACCTCTTTTGGCGCTTCGGGTTCTGAAAAAAACTTTATTATTGACTCCCATGGATTGAAACCTTTTTTTGTCATATGTTTTTATTCACATGAATTAGTAGAGCCTGATGGACTTCCATCTAAAAAGGTAAAGTACGTCCAACCGGCATCGTCGCTATCTCTTACTTTCCAACAGGCGGGCTGACCGACCTCTCCAACGATAAGTGTTGATGTTGGGCCTGCCATATTTACATGAAACGCTGTGCTAGTAGGTGAAAGAATCATGTACTTCTCTGCCCCATCATTCATCACACTTACCATGTTTGTGTTTTTAAGCCAATTACCCTCAAAATCAAAGGCATACATGTTATCTGGATTAAACCCTGGGTCCTGAAAACGTAAGCCTTTAATTTTGTTGTATGTGCCACTTATTTTTAAACCAAAAATGTTTATGCCCAGAGCCTCAGTCATTGCTCCTGTGGTGTTACTCATGCCTATATTTATTCCCAAAGTAGATGAGACAGTTCCTGCGCCTGAGTTGTTAGCTGTTAAAACTAAGCCAGCCATTCCTGCAAAGTCTTTGGTCAAGTCAAATGCGTCTGTGTGAGCAGCCTGGATTCCTACACTGGTGTGCTGATTAGCATTATTGGCTGTGTTCTGTATAGATTGCTCAAGTGAGTGTGCTGTGTCAGAAGAAGATGGGTCAACTGGTATTGCTTCAAACTCTGAATAGCCAAATATATTTAATTTCCCATCATTCGTAATTGTGTCAACACGCGCCACCAGATTACCCTCAGCATCTTCTATTTGTAAGGCTTGTGTAGAGCTGGCTGTTACGGTCAAAGTTTTCTCATCAACCAAAGACACTTCATTACTATCATCATTAAATAGAGGAGAGACTGTCCGACCGCCTATAGACATTTCATTGCTGGTAAGTCCTTCAGGCTTGTTCTCGGCCTCATGTTGTGGAAGCCCTTTAAATCCCACTAAAAAACCTATCAAAACAACGGTGGCCAAACCTATACTAATTTTTTTGTTTTTTGATAAGTCCATACCGTTTAGTCTTAAAATAAATTACGAATTTTATCACCAAAGAAAGTGGTCATAAACAATAATACCCCACCTCCTGCGACAATCGCAGTGCGCCATGTTTCCAATGCACCAACCCGCCCATTTGTTTTCTGTTGTTCCTTATAAATATTATCTAGCCTGACTATAATTTGATCGTGTTTTTCGTCAGCCATGTCTTTTC
>Ga0209756_1001773_pt1 | contig 19541 bp, 22 predicted proteins | sample ETNvirenome_6_85_FD_184071 | JGI IMG/M metagenome (GOLD analysis project Ga0209756, IMG submission 184071) | Marine viral communities from the Pacific Ocean - ETNP_6_85 (SPAdes) (version 3) | ecosystem: Environmental > Aquatic > Marine > Oceanic | place: Pacific Ocean | collected 2013-06-19
CAACTTGCCAAGAGGAAAGTTCTTTTATAAGTGTGCCAGGCTTGTTTAATTTATTGACAATGCCTACAGTTGGCTTTTTTGAGGTTTCTGCTATTGGCTCTAGGGAAGCTAAGCATGTAAGCAGCCTTATATCATAATCTTCTTCATTATCAGAGCTTGTTACAGTGCAACCCTGGCACATCAGGGCCCACAGCAAAGTATGAATGAATTCATTGAGATCAGAATTTTCATCTGCCCCGTATCTATCACTATATTCAGGTATGTCTACTTTTATTCTCATGAAGCTATTATTCCGACAAATATTTGGTAAGATCCTCTGGCGTACCGAGGCCGTGCATCTTGTGAACAAAGAACGGTATTAAAGTTTTATTGTCCTGGATGAGTTCATTGTATACCGGGCAAATGTAAAACTCATTGTTTACGCGAATATCACTGTCTATCATTTGCTTTGCGTACCTGACAAAATCAGAACCTTTTCTGTAATAGTAGATTCCGCAAGTAGCTATATCAGAAATAGGATTCTTCTCAGCAACTTCTGTTGCTACGCCTCTCGAGTTAACCTTTACAAAGCTCCACTTGGGATGAACTGCGTTAAAAGTATAAACCATCGCATGAATTGAAGCAAAGCGCCTAAGAGTATTAAAATTTTGTTTACTATACTCAATCACTTGGTCAGAGTTTGCTATCAAAAGTTCTTCATCATTGTCAATGTATTTCTCAGCCAAGAGAGCAGTGCAAGCTGCACCCTCAGTAAGTTCATCTACTGCTACGATAGATGCTCTTCCGTTTGTAACCACATCAAGTAATCCGCTCATCTCATACTTCTCGAGGTGCTCTTTTCTCACGAGAAATATATAGTGAGCATCGAAATCCAGATTTTCTACCACACACTGGATCATAGGCTTACCATTCACGTCAATTAGTGGCTTAGGAAAAGTGTAACCTTCTGCCTTGAAGCGAGATCCTTCACCCGCCATTGGAATTAGTATGTTCATAATTCTAAACTTTCTATGTGTGACCACACCGATGCTTTTGTTACTTCTGTAGCATTCGCAACTCTCATAACATGAGCTCCTGAGTCTGTTGCAGCCTGAAATCCCTTGTCTGAGTCTTCTACGATAAGCGTTTCAGAAGGTTCACACTCAAAATATTCCATTGCTGCCAGGTAACCTTCCGGATCCGGTTTAGGATTAGTTACGTCCTCGTTTGTCACTAAGCACTCGATTACTTCTGCTAATTGATTTGTGCCTCTAAGCATAAGGATCGCAGTCCTTCTTATACTATTGGTAACGCACCCTATCCTTATCCCTGCTTGCTTCAGGTAACCATGAAGATCCATTTTGATCTCATCAGCACCTGCGTGGAAACACTTGCTTTTTATTACTTCTTCTGTAAGATCTTGCTTTCGATTCCAAACAGCGTCATGATCACTTTCATTAAGCCTGCCCTGTTCGGTGAGAATACTAAGCTTCGTCTTTGTAGGAAGGCCATTGAAAGTTGCCTCATGTTCTTGACGGCTTATTGTTGTTTCAGCAATTTCTTGAAGTGCACCATTTAGCGCTTGATAATGCCACTCGCAAGCATCAACAAGAACTCCATCCAAGTCAAATAACACACACTTAATCATTTTGTAACTCCTCCCGGAATTTCATTACCCAGTCACTACAAACACCATAACACATTTTTTCATTTTCGGTAATTAGGGGAGGCATAACTGCAATAGAGCGAGAAGTATAAGCCTTTCCAGGATAGGTCCATAAAAACCCAGAGGAGGTGAGGGTAAAATCATCAGCCTGGTGCCAAAAACAGTGTGCTCCCATTCTAACCATCTGGTGCAGGGCTTCCAGATTTTTGGCATGACACCATAGCGCAGTATTTTGTAAGAAAATAGGATCTATAGGATATTGTGGTTCATCATGCCCTAAAAACCATTCACCATCCACGCACCATACATCTACTTCAGCTTCAAATCCTAGGGACAAAGCTTTCCTTATTTGCTGCGGACTATTCTCTGTTTCAGGATCACGTCCCATTAGATTGCCGCGGTGAGAAATAAGAATCATGCTGTTGCCTCTAAAACGTTTAAAATATTGGACATGCATTCTTCCCATGAAGAGGGTACAAGATCATTCTTTTGATCAGGTAGATTCTTAATTAGGTTGATCATTTCTTCAAATCCTCTAAAGGCGTAATGTTTTCCTGCGAACTCAACTGCCCCACCACCCTCAAAATGAACCAACGTAGGGAGTCCTGCGGCGATGCTCTCTATCACATGATTGGGCCCGGGATCAAATCGAGAACCGCTAATGTAAATGTCATACTTAGAAAGCTCATGACCTAAATCTTTTCCTGCCAGAGGCGGGATCAATACGCTGTTACAGAGAGGCCTGGAATATCGTCCAATGTAAGTAAAAGTGAAATCGGTATTATCGCCCACCCAAGCATCTAACTCATCATAGACGTCTGCGCCCTTAAGCGGATTGTCTGACCAGTGGTGTGTTACCAGATTAACTTTCCCGTTTTCTAGCCTTTTACCGGGTTTAAAGTGATCCTTGTTGGTACCGTTATAAACGACAGAAGTTTCATTACAATTCCAGCCTTTTTCAAGGTGATAATCCCTCATCCAGTTAGAAACAAAAACGGTATGATCAGTAATCTTGCTGCACTCCCTAAGGAGTGAATCCATATCATTGGTGCCTTTTCGAGCATCACACTCATTTATTCGATGAATAACTTTAACAGACGGGTAGGTTCCCTTAAACAAAGCAATTTCATTAATTGAGATCCCCAGGTCGCTATAACGAGGATCTTGCATAAAGATAAGATCTAAATCTTCCGAAAAATTATGAACGACCTCATGGCCTTTTGACCTCATAAAATCACAAAAGGAGGAGACAAATAAGTTTCCGCCACCCCACGGACCTGACACTGGCTTTCTATTAATCAGGATTTTCATAAGCCTATCTTGTTAAAAGAACCTGCCCATAATCAATTTGATCATCAGTATATCCTCTGTCATCGAGGAATATTCTTCTATCTTGGATGATCAGCTCTTTGGACTCATCCTCAATTTGATCAATAAGGTTTGAGCACTCAATGTCTTTTTGCACTTTCCCGGGAAGATGGTAGTCATCAAAGAGGAGAATCTTATTGTATCGATCTTTGCAAAGCTCCCAATCTCTTTTTGTTGCAGCGTATGTGTGATCTCCATCAATATAGATGAAATCAAATTTTTCTTCAGTAGTGGGAAGATAATCTTGTGATTTACCTTGGATAAACTGGATCATTTCAAACCACGGCTGGGGAAAGATCTGTCCTAATTGATTCAGAAAATCTTGGTCAAAGTTAGGATCGATAGATGCTATCTTCCCTCCCCCGTTTTCGGACATGGCTAAAGCAGCACACATAGTACCATACCCTCTTCCAAACCCTATCTCTAGAAAAGACTTAACATTGTAGTGCTTAATGAGAGAGTAAATTAAAATTCCGCGTTCATAATTGGGTCTAAAAAATGCTCCAACTGATTTGTAAAGATCGGAACTTGGATCCCTCTTTTTCTTAGCAGTCACTTCACCGATCTGATCAAAATCTCCGAGGCTTAAATCTTCTACAGATATCCCAAGTGACTTAAGCTTTTCATGAATCATTACTTTTTTTATGTTTCCAGTTCTTTCTGGGACAATCAATTCTTGTGGTTCTGTTGTGAAACTAGAAAAATCTATAATATTACCCTGGTTCATGAAGAACCTCCTAAGAGTTTAATGTCATGGCGTACCATTTTTTCCACGAGCTCCTTAAATGTTGTTTTAGGCTTCCACCCTAATTTACTCAATGCTTGAGAAGAATCTCCTCTGAGCACATCGACTTCAGCAGGTCTCATAAATCTCGGATCCTGCTTAATATAATCTTTCCAGTCGGTAATCCCAATACAAGAAAATGCCGCATCTAAAAATTCTCTTATGGAGTGGGTCTCTCCGGTGGAGATAACAAAATCCTCTGGATTATCTTGCTGCATCATTAGCCACATTGCCTCGACATAGTCAGGAGCATACCCCCAGTCCCTCTTGGAGTCTAGAGTGCCCAGAGAGATATGATCAGCTAAGCCTAGATGAATCTGAGCCACTCCGTCTGATATCTTTCGAGTTACAAATTCATGGCCGCGGCGCTCTGACTCGTGATTAAAAAGAATTCCCGAGCAGGCAAACATTTTATAAGATTCTCGATAATTTTTGGTAATCCAGTGGCCATAAAGTTTAGAAACACCGTACGGACTTCGAGGATAAAAAGGTGTAGTTTCGCGAGCAGGATTCTCTACCATTCTACCGAACATCTCTGAGCTGCTGGCTTGGTAGAATTTAATATTCTTATCAGTTTCCCTGATTGCCTCGAGCATACGAAGAACACCTAACCCTGTTACATTTGATGTGTGTTCCGGAGTATTCCAGCTTTCACCAACGAAAGATTGAGCTCCTAAATTATAGATTTCGCTAGGATTGCAATCTTTTAAAACTCGCATAAGGGAGTTTTGATCCGTCAGATCACCGTTTACAAAAGAAATATTTCCTTCAAGGTGCTGAGTGTTTGTTCTATTCTTAGACGAAGATCTTCTCTCCATGCCAAAGACTTCATAGCCCTTGTCAAGCAAAAGATCCGCTAAATGACTCCCATCCATCCCGTTAATTCCGGTAATTAGTGCACGCTTGTTCATTTATTAATGCTCTCAAACATTCGTAGGTAGTTGTTCTTATGATTCACTATATTGAATTTTTGAACATTTTTATAATTTCTCTCAACGCTTTCTTGGTGAGGAATCCAAGTCTGGTTGGGGATATCAACAATACAGTAGGGATCAAGAACATCAGTAGCAATGCCAACATCTCGCGAAATTATAGGCGTTTTAGTTGATGCTGCTTCAAGAATCGCTTGAGGTCCTCCTTCATAGCGAGACCCTACAACATAAAGGTCACATGAGTTATACATGGTTCCTAACATTTCTAAAGATGCTTTCTCAATAAAAGTATAGGGTATTTTTTCCGATTCTAATCGATCAATGACGTATTCTCTTCTCCACCCTCCTAGTAGAACATGAAGATCTTTCTCATTTTTTAAAGCAGATAAATAGTCGCACAAAAGATCCGGGCCTTTTTCCAGTTTAGGGTTTCGAGTTCCCCCCTCAGTATCCCGTTGAAAAGATCCCACGATGAACTTTTCCTCAGGTAAGCCAAGAGACTTCTTGCATTCTTCCCGAGGCATTTCTTTCCAGGATGCTGGATCATACCAATAACAAGCAATAAAAATAGGCTTGCTCGTCATTTGATTTACCAGAGCTGCTGTTTTCCGATTAGGAACATGGTAAGCATCAATAAACTGATCTCTAAATCCAAATTCTTGCTGTTTTTGCTGTGTAAATTTTTCAGGAACGATATGATGGACAGTTAAAACTACCTTCTTGGTCGCCAACAGCTGCTGTGGAACGTGATTCCAGCACCATCCCGCCAACAACCAGATAACATCTGCTTCTTCTATATTATCAGTAGAAAGCTCTCTAGTATGCCTCTTCCACTCATCAGCTATTCGATCACAAATCCAATTCTCTCTTGGCGCCAATACAAAAATCTTCATAAAACTATCGACTCCGCAAATTGAATATATTGATCTGCACAATAATTTACGTCTAAATTTGATTCTATATTTCCGGGTGACGTTTGTGAAAAATCCAGCATAGGAGGTGAGTAAAGTTTAAAGGGCAGGTAATCCCACGCCATATCTTGAACTATCGTGGAATCTAACCCTGCTATCTCACTAGTTCCTCCGGAACTTGCACAAATGATATGACACCCAGATGCTCGAGCGTCGATAACTACATTTGGACAGTGGTCCATCAACGCTAAATGAAGAAAGTATTTTGACCTTTTATAGAGCGCGATAAGCTGGTCCCATGGCAGGCTTCCACAAAAGAAAATCCGATCATGATTAGTTTCAAGATCTGCATTATCTCCAGCAATTACTAGGCAGTCATTCTCTGCAGCATGCTCTCGAAAATATCTAATATTTTCAGCCAGTCTTTTATGGGGGCGCCAAGAAGAAGCACAACACCATACATTCTCAAAATTATCAATAGCTGGATTTTTCAACGGCGCTATAAGCTCTATAGCATTGAGATCTGTGCCATTGTGAATAACTGTGCTCACTTCTTTTAGACCAAAATATTTCTCAGTCAGTATCTTATTAAAATTAGATTGGTAGACTACACCGTCTGCAACATCATATGTTTTCTTAATAGGGTCATTTAATTTTTTCCAGTCTTGCTCGGAGTTGAAATATATTCCGTCCAATCTCTGAATTAGAGGTGCAATTTTTTGTGTTGCCTGAATAAATGCTAGCTGGACATCTACCTCATCTGTGATATTGATACTGTGCCCTCTTTTTATTAACGAGAGTGCTAGTTTTCTTCCAAAGCTGTTTGGGCCAGAATTAGAATTGAAATCTATGTTGTCGAATAGAAATCTCACTTAATAAAGCCTCGCGCCCTAACAAAATTGATTGTTGATATCTGGTCCCTTTCACACCAATTACGTTCTTCCGACGGAATTGATGAAGAGTCTATATTGTAAAGATAACAAACTTCAGGCACATATTCGAAACGATCAGCAACATACATTAGTGGTAGCATAAGTGCCTGGTCATATCCTCTTTTGAACCACTCACCCTTAATATTCTTAAAGTTTTTATCACTTACTTGGGAAAGAAGGGAAGATTTAAAAGTTCTAAGATGTGAAGACTTCCAGGGCCAGAAATAAGGGTTGATATGATGAGGGATCGGGCCTGATATGTTCATTCCGTTGGTATCCCAGCGGTGAGCGGTCCAGACTACCTGATTTCCCTTCTCATATGCAGCAGTGAGAATATCCACCGTGTTCGGGTTGCATAAAGAATCATCTCCGTCTACTACAGCGATGACAACATCTTCATCATCCTGTAAGGTTCTCGCATTCTCAACTATGTTTCTAAGCGCATATTTCTTCTGTGTATTTTTAATCAGTTGAAATCGTGCATCTTCTCCGAGCCTCGAATCTAAGTGTTCCCATGTAGCATCGGTAGAAATATCATCAATAATGATGCATTGCCAGTTGGTATTTTTCTGATTTTCGATAGATGTGATGAGCCTATCAATATTCGTCGCAATATTAAAGGACGGAACTATGAAGACTACTTTTATTTTGTCCACTGCTTTATAACCTCGGGTAGATTTTTATCACATACAATATGTGCGGTCTCATCCTCACCATTCCACTTAGTATGCCATACCCACCCGCCAAGTTTATCCTTCATCCGAGCTGCTCTTTCAGCTATCATCTCTTCAGTCACGTCTTTCCACGGACAATCAAACATCATGTTATTTTCTGCTGTATCTTCTTTACTTTCATTGTAAAGGGACTTCCAGTGTTTGCCCCAATAATCCCGATAGGTCTTAATCTTACGTTCGAGATCCCACCAAGAGAAATGATATACAGAAGGAAATGAATCGATCACTTGGTTAAACCACCCCTGATAGGCCTGGCGTGCTTCTGGATTAACGTTAGCTGCTCGTCTTACATTATCCACATCCTGGGTATAAAAATTACCACAGGGAACAATCTGGAAATTGTCAGACCTAATGTAGTCGCAACCGTCTGATCCCGGTGCTGAATACACATGTCCGTTCTCATCAAACTTTCTCAGGGGTGCTGGGATTCCGTGGGTGATGTAAGGCTTGTTCCGGCTTATTCTCCACTTCCAGGGAAAAATGTCTGCACGAACTTTATCGCGACCGCCCCAAAACTCAATTACTGGGAGTGCAATAAGATCCATGTGGTGAGGAAAGTTCTTGCACATACCAGTGATCTTCTCATAGTCTTCCTCATGAACTACTTCATCACAATCCATTTGCCAGCAGAAATCACCACGACATAGAGCTCTGGCCACCGCTTTCTGCAGTCCATCAAAAACTGCGAACCTACTATGTGTCCAATCTCTGGGTTCTTGATGAATAAGAAGCTTCTCTTCTTTCTCAGCCCAGTTTACCAACTCTTCCCACGTTCCATCAGTGGAGCCGCCGTCTACCACTACAACTTCATTGCAAAATCCAAGCAAAGAAGTGATACACTCTCGCCACGGATAATTTTGTTCTATGCAGTCTTTGGTTGTGGTATAACCGCTGAGTGTGGCACTAAAATTCATATCGCTTTTGATTCCATTCCAAAATCTATCTCTTGTAGCATACAAGTATGACTCTGTATCTACAAGATCGTCAGAGGCAAACCATTCTTCGTCCTTATGCTGGACATTTTCATTTAGGATCAACTCGCATCCCAAAAGTTTTGCCTCGATAACTAATCTCGGACATGTGTCTGATCCTTTCGGTAAGAAGACCAGCCCTTTACTTCTAGCTAGTTTTTCCAAGCATTCACCGTAAGGAATATTCCAGATGACCTCATACTCAAGCTGGTTCTTCTCACAGTAATCTTTAGCATCATCAACGCCCTTAATCCAAGAGGTAGATCCCATGATGATCCACTTGTCATTCTTCTCAGTCAGGTATTTATTTCGGAGGGCTTTAGTGGTTAAGAAAAAGTCTTCGTCAAATACTGACGATAGTACGGTGTTTGGTTTTTCTCTTAGGAATGGAAATCTATTATGTTGAAGTTCCATTTGTTTTTCGGACATCCACCACAGAGATTTTGCACCCTGGAAAAGAGCAGAGACTAACTTTCCATGAATGTGTTCCTGGCAATCGCATTCTTTCTTTTCAATCTCCAGATGTTTTTCCGGGGATCGATAGCGACAAAACTTATAATCATATTCCAGAATTCCATACTTCATATTAGCAACAATTGTCGGAATGAGCTTGTGATCTATTGATGAAAAATTACCAAAGATCCAAAATTTATCATGTCCATCCTCAAGAGTTTTCATTGACACATCTTTAGAGTGCAGCTTGTACACCACAAAGGGTGAAGATTGAATCAGCGCCTCGGATGTTAGTTCTGCGCCACCGACGTAGTCTTCGACAAACATGTCTGACACAAACACTACTTGTGCTTCCTTCGGAATTTTTATCTCCGGTGTGGCATTGAACATATTAAGATTATTGAATTGCATGTATACACGGCTCCCAGCTACTAGGAGTATTATAACCTAAAGTTTATGTAATTATAAGATTTCTGAACCGAGCGTAGCCAGTTCCGACCTTTCGCCCTTAAGAAGAGTCACATGTGCAGCGATATCGTAATCTTTAAATTTCTCAACTGTGTAGCTTAAGCCATTTGAGGTGGCATCAAGGTAACTGTTATCTATCTGGTCCACATCTCCTGTTAAGATTATCTTTGTGTTTTCACCTACGCGGGTAATAATTGTCTTAAGCTCATGTGTTGTCAGATTTTGTGCTTCATCGATAATAATGATAGCGTCGGATATGGATCGACCTCTAATATAAGTTATAGCTTCGATTTCTATCTTTCCGCTTTCTACGTACATGTCTAGTGTATCTTTATCATCGCCGAAAAGATACCGAAGATTATCCCTGATTGGTGCGATCCAGGGCGCCATTTTATCGTAAATGTCACCTGGAAGATATCCAATATCTTTTCCCACAGCTTGAACTGGTCGTGATATTACAACTTTCTTATACTTACCATTTTTGGAAAAAGCTTGTTCTAAAGCTGCAGCAGCAGCGAGCAGCGTTTTACCTGTGCCGGCTTTACCTACCAGAGTAACCAGTTTAATGCTATCATCAAAAAGTATATCAAAAGAAAACTTCTGCTCTTTGTTTCTAGGAACAAGGCCCCAAGTGCTTTTAATTTCTGGGATGAGTCTAAGGGTGTTTGTCTTTTTCATGTATCTTACTATTGCTGAGCCCTGACCAGATGTCTCATCTTTCATTACGATGAATTCATTTGCGTAAAGCTCACCCTCTGCAATGTCGTCAGGAACTGGTATTTCTCGCTCAATGTAGACTCTATCTATCAGGGGCTGTGTCGCATCGAACCTTCTTACACCCGTGTAAAGGCCTTCCGATTTTTCAATTATCTTGTGCTTATTGAAGTCTTCACAATTGATTCCAAGGGCATCGCATTTAACTCTTACGTTAATATCCTTCGTGACTAATATTACCTTCTCTGTATTAGTTTCTTGAAGGCACTTGGTCATTGCCAAGATCATATTGTCAACAGTTGATAAATCTAAATCTGCTGGGAAGGGGCATGTTATTTTATCACTGCCAAGAATAGTTAGGGTTCCGCCATTATCTAATTCAATACCTTTGTCAAGGGATCCTTTTTCTCTGAATTTATCTAACATTCTCACAGAACGACGTGCATTTTTACCTACTTCGTCAGGTCTGCGCTTATGTCCGTCTAGTTCTTCTAAAACAATTAAGGGAATGATTATATTATTATCATCAAAGGACAGCAGACAATCTGCGTCGTAGAGAAGAACATTCGTATCAAGAATAAAAGTCTTTTTCATGATGCTGCTCGAAATAAATGTATGAGTAATTTTTTAGACCAGACATGTTTTGATGTGCACGCTATCAAAAATGTTCCTTGCCAGAAAAATGTGTGTAAAAATTGGATCAATTGTGAAAGTGGTCTTAACTGCGTTCTAATCAGCGCTAAAGATGGTCCTAAAACCCTCCAGGAAATTGGAGAAGTATTCAATTTAACAAGAATGAGAATCTGCCAGATAGAGAAAAGTATTCTAGACAAGCTTAGGTCTTCCCTTCCTGAGTAAGTATCTTCTTCTACCTATATCTAGACCCACAATGGTGGAGCCGGCGGGAATCGAACCCGCGTCCGTAACCTTCAACTGTAGGGATTCATTCACAAGTTTAGCTAGTTTTTTCTTAAACTAGCAAAATATCCACAAATTTTCCCGTTTCCTATGTGGCCCTGGAAACCCACCTGCTACAAGCAGGGTAACCATTTTTTCTCAAATACAACTTTCTGTTTATCGGTTGTTGCCACCTCACGCATCTACTGGTTTTTAAGCAGCGATTGCGATTAAATCAAAATCGTCATTGGCGATTAAGTTTTTGTGCCTTATTACCCGGCCAGGCACCTCCGGGACTTGCATCTCCTAAACATCCGACCACGTCGAAACCGATCGGCCCCATACTGATTAATCCTTGCCTACATCTAGTGAAGTCTTAACAAGATCTGCCGCTGCATTCTTGAGAAGACGCAATCCCTTGCGTGCTCGAGTGCCGGCGCTTTTGTTACCGCGAGCATTCTTGTGAACGTCAAGCTCTAGGCTCTCAACTAACACCTTTAGCTCTTCCCACTTGTCAAGTATTTTGCTCATATCTACTTCCTTTCTTGGACTTTTATTGATCTAGCGATACAGAACGATCATATTCATTACGTATGATGTCGTTTAACTTTCCAATGTACCCTGTATTTCTCAGAGTTTTAAAAATTAAATTTTCTTGGGCAAACTCACCTTCTCTCTCAAGGCCTGTTTTTCTCATTTTCATGATCTTATCCTTCAAGCTCTTCAGGGAATTTGACTTATCTTCAATGGTCTCCAGATATTCGATTCTACTCATCATATCCTTAGACTTCTTAATTACTGTTTCCTCGTCAATCACAGGATTGGTTCTGTGAGGATTCACAAGCCACTTGTTTCTTAAAACAGAGAAAACTCCTGTAGAATGGTGGGGCTCATCAACATCTTGTGTATAGAGTTCAACGTCGTGATCTCGGATCTTTATATCATGTTCATCGTTCCAGATTCTTCGGCGCGCAGCAAAAAGATCCTTTATTATTTCTGACTCTCCGCGGGGGCGTGCATCAAAATTAAAAAGAATGTGAAGATCTAGATCGCTCTGGTCTGTGTAGTTATAGTTTGCCATGGAACCCGTAAGTGTAATGTCTCTAAAAGGAATCTTTATATCTAAGAAGTTTAAAAAGTCATATGCAATACGCAAAAGGGCTTTTCTTATTTCGGGTTTTATCTCTACTCTAAACTCACCGCACGAAGGATCATCACAAACTGTATCCCATATATCTACGTGCAGAAGCTTATTCACTCTGGTCATTTGGTATTCCTCATCACAGAGTAAATATTAAAAAGCGTGGTTTTTAGCTATCTAGAATGATTTTTGATGTGGTTTGAATACCTTCGATCTTTTCACCTTGGGACATCTTAAAGGCATTTCGATACGCCGTCATGTGCTCGCGGTTCTCTATCTCCAGAGCTAATAGACCAATAATTTGATTGATTTGAGTTTGACTTACACCAAAATTAAGAACCTCTGCTACGATGTCTCTCGATCGAGACATCTCTTTGACCCATTTATCAGTATTTGTCTCGCCGTATTTCTTAACTTCAGTCATTTTCATTTCCTAAAAAGCTTTGCCCCATCTCGGTTGATATTCTGTATTTATCTTCATCTATAAAAACGAGAAATTTGGCAAGAATGTCATCTTCACTTTCTTCATATGTAACTCTTACCTTTTCTCCCCATCTCTTTTCCTCAACAATAAACTGTGCATGCTCCCATGTAGAAAGATCGCAGCTATAAGATTCGAGTAATTCTATTAGTCTCTCAGAGAGGCTTATCTTGATATCTTTTATCTCTAATACGCCCTTAGACTCATCTTTTCCAGATGCAATTTCACTTTTGCATAAGTCTGTTACCTTATGAATAACACCGCAGTTTGGACACTGCGACAATTTTTCAATAACTTTGTCACCTTCTAAGATAGAAAAAACTGGAAACTTATGAAAAACTGGATTAGGATGATTTCTATACTGCGGAAGAATACAATGACACTGTACTAGATGCTTTGCACCCTCTCTCATTATTCTACTTCTTGCTATGTGATTTTATTGCGTTAACAAGTAAGTCAGATTTTTCTATCAATGCTTGATCAATAGATTCATTAGCTAGCTTACAAATTCCGGGAATTTTTTCCTGGTCGATGGTAAGCATGTTGTTAGCAACAGCCAAGACCAAATTTTTCTCAATTTGTACTTTTATCTCTTGTGTTAGCTGCTTAACACTATAGGTGATATCACTCTGTAAACTCATTTCTACTTCTCCTTAATCTTCTAATACTATCGCGCGACTGATAGAAGATATTTTCTTGAATAATTCATAACCAAATTTGCATCCAATGTAAATCGAAGATGCTATCTGTCGTCCCTCGCAAGGAATAATACTGTCTTCAGGAACATCGATGACGCCGTATCTGGTAATAGCATTAGAGCACCTTAAAGCAGAATCTATCTCTTCAATTTGACTAAATTTATCTTGTGCTGTACTCTCTGGTAAGATAATTTTTACATGATTAGATGTCAAAGATGTTATCCTTCTTTTGAGATAATCATCTTTAAGATCGCTTTCACCTAGCTGATTTTTAATTTTTTGGGCACGATCACTCGCAGCCCTTTGAGAAAAAAAGTTTTTAATTCTTAGCTTATCACTAGAAATTACAACTTCCTCGCTTGATCTCTCTAGATCCGCCGGCGTGAAAGCAAGTGACACTGCGCCTGTTTGAAATCCATAGAAACAAGATCCTGAGGCTGCTGCTATATCAAAAAGGTCGTTCATAGCACTATCTTCTTCTGATGGCCTGCACAGCATCACGTCAAAGGTTCCTCGTCTATTATTGGCTATTACAGTAGAAATTACCTCGGAAGAGTACCCTAAGGAAATAATAACAGCTGACTTTTTTTGCTCTGATAATGCTGTGAGTATCGAATCTATCTCTGATACTTTTTCGATGAACCCTTCGATACACAAGATCGAAACATTGGGCTTTTTCCACTCAAAATCATTAAGAATTAAAAGATTTTGATCTGGGATGATGTCGAATATATAGCTAGCATCTGCTTCGATGATTGGCCGCGGAACATTACTATGCTCAAACGTTATTTTTCCAGTAGGTCCTGCGATTTTCAAAGATTCCAAGACCAGAGATGATATTGAAGAGTGAAAATTCCTGTGAAGAAAATCTTCCAATACCGACAGATCAGGTCTGCTCATAAGTTTCTGGACAGTTCTTAAGATATTTTCTACTTCTTGCTCGAGAAGAACAGAAGATTTTTTTTCTTGAATAGCTTTGAGCTTATCATTTCTTATGCAAAGATCTATAAGCATTCTAATCATAATACCTGACGACAGTGCAGATGTCTTTTCTGCCTTAAGCACGTACTCTAAGATTATCTGCTTAAATATATTCTCTGTTCTATTTTGCGGATTATATGACATGAGAGATAGAAAATGACTACTAGAAACCCTAGGAACATTTGACATTAAAAATGCTACTTTAGAGTCTTGTTCCTGGACTCTTATTAGTTTTTCTAGATTTTTCAGGAAGCCTTTAAGATTATAAGCTAATGCTTCACTCTCTACTCGAGATCTCATCTTATCCTACTGGCAATTATCCATCTCGCCAAAGATTATTTGCGGCAAACTTAATAACTTCTTCTGCAGAATCTTCATTATAGCCATAGTCAGTGATTAATGTCTCCACCATTCCGCCGTATTTCTTTTGTTGCTTATTGTCTCTTGACTTGGACTTTGTAACAATGCGAGACATGTCCTTCACAGATGCCATCAATTTATTCTCAATAGCTTCCTTCAAAGGAACATATGCCTTCCAGTCAATCTTCTTCTTAGAACGTAAAAGTGTAAACATGTAAGAAGTAACATCAGCACGGAATCCGTCACGAGCCGAACCGGTGATGCCTATATTCTCCTCAATAGACTTCATGAAATTCTCGTCCGGTTCGTGTTGTTCCCGTGTAATATTATCTTTAACTCGTGTCTTATTGACATAAGCCTCAGCATGATCCAAGTAATTATCAAAAAGTGTTTCTGCCTGTTCTTCGTAGGCACTAACAAAGGCTTTTGTAATTTCCTTCTCTAGGATTCTCAGATATTCCTCGTGCAATGTTTTCTGGAGATACTCAAGGTAACGTGTACGAGCTTCTTCATCTATGATCTGCTCCTTCACCTGTTTAATCAGGGAATCCCTTACAGAAATCGGAGTAACCATGTTTTTATCTGAATCTGTTAGTGCAGAATCAATCGCTTTGGTAATGAAGCGTGTTGAAATACCGGTCATACCTTCATCGCGTGACTCCTCACGAAGGTCTTTGATATCAACCTTCTTGACGCGTCCCTTCTCGATGATGTCCTCCCCATTATAGATCTTCATCTTAACCAAAGGATCAACCTTACCAGAAGGTTTAAGCCGAGACATCACAGCAAACATCGATGCAACCTCAAGAGTGTGTGGTGCAATGTGGACATCGAAGTCAGACATCTCCAGCATCTTCTGGTAAATCTTTACCTCCTCATTAAGCTCTAGGCAGTAAGGAACATTAATCTTAACGATTCGATCAAGGATAGCTTCATTTGTGTGTGTGGATTTAAAGCGGTTCCATTCCGCTTCATTACAGTGCGCAAGAATCACGCCGTCAAAGTAGATCATAGCACCTTTACCAGGGGATGGTACTGCCTTCTCCTGGGTTGCTGTGATCATGGTGTGGAGGAATTCGATCTCATTCTTAAAGACCTCTACGAACTCAACAATGCCTCTGTTACCAATATTAAAGGCCCCGTTCAAGGAAAGCACTCTGGGATCATCCTCGGGATACAGATCCAACTTCGAGATGTCCTCTGATCCTATCAATATTGATGTATCTTGTGTGTTTGCATCAACCGGCGGAACAACACCAATTCCTCGTCTTCCACGAACTGAGAAAGAAGATTGCTTAACAGGGAAATCTTCATATTTCCCATCGAACTCTTCTAATAGACGATGTCGGCATACTGGACAGAGATCACCTTCAATCTTTGCGCCGAGCAATTCTTCAAATTTTGAACGAAGAGAACGTGGAAGAAGATGAAGAGGTTCTTCTCGGATAGGACATCCCTCTAAGTGATGGATGTGATCAACTTGCTCAAGAGCGCGCTTAATGTGTTCAATAAGTGCAGATTTTCCGGCTCCTACGGGACCAAGAAGTAGTAGCACCTGACGACTTTCTTCGCCTTTCATAGCAGCAGCACTTAGGAATCTCATGATTTTAGCAAGAGATCTTTCCATTCCGAAAAAGTGGGGCTGAAAATAATTGTAAGTCTTTAGCTTTTCCCCGTCAAAAAGTCGTCGACATCTTGGATCTTTCTCATCCAAGATGTTAATACCTTCACGAGTAAGTGCATCATAAAGACGTCGATGAGCTAATGCAGCAATCTTTGGAGCATTCTCAACTTCATGAAGATACTCTAAGAATGTACCCTTAAAAGATTTTATCTTCTTTTCTTTTCTTTGATTGCTGATTAAATCAGCGAACTTTGAACTTGTCATTCGTTCTGCTCCACACTGGCAATAATACACCAATCATAAATAGGAGTTTAAATCTCGAAAGGCTCATCTTCAATAACTGTATAGAGTTTAAACTCATCACCCCATAGATCTATGATGTGTTCACAAACATTGTGTGCATAGTTTAAGTCTAAATCTCTACCGTCATGTTCATGCCCTAAAATGAGTGTAAAATCTTTCTGTAACTCTTTGATATAAATATTTGGCATCGAGTTAAGACCTACATTTTTAATCAGATCTTCCCGGATCTGTTTCCAGCCATCTTCGTCAGAGATATCGTCTATCGTCCATTCTTTTTTCTTTTTGGAATACGAAAACAGATTGAGTTCTTCACAGATCTCTCGATTAAGATACGTTCGGATAAAAGACTCATCATTATGAACTTCTCTGGCAATAAAGCACTCCTCGAGACCTTTATTTTCATGAATCCATTTAAAAATTGTAAATCCTAGATGATAGGGATTAATTCTCCCAACCATAGGGCGAAGAACCTGGTTGTGACTTTTTAAAAAAGCTAAATGAAATTCTTGAGGTAGATCCAGCTCTGACATGATTTTATAATGCCAAAAAGATGCCCAGCCCTCATTCATAATTTTGGTCATTGCCTGTGGCATAAAGTAACGTGATTCATCACGAATTATATAGATGATGTCTCTTTCCCAGTCTTCTAAATTCCTAGAATGCTCTGCGATAAAGGCCAAAATATCGTAATCCGGTTCAATAGGAATCCGGTTTATATTGATAGACTCAGGAACCAGCGTAGAATTAAAATTCAAAAGATCAATATACTTCTGCTTGAGTTCTTTGTGTGTAGGTCGATTTATTCCAAACTCACGATAATTATGATACTTGAGTGCATGACAGGCATCAATAATTTTCTCAACAGCAGTAAGCCCTATGTTAGGATTATCAATATATTTCTTGATTCTTTTAGCACCATTTCGAAAACGGCTAATCACATTAGCTGCATCTGTGTGCTTAAACATTCGATTATTCTTAAAAAAATCTGAGTGTCCCACACAATGTGCCATGATCAGGATCTGTAACGGCATCGGATTTTCAGTCATGAGGTAGGAAATCGATGGATCGCTGTTAATGATCATCTCGTAAGGTAATCCCTCCATCCCGAGGTTGTACATGGTGTGTGTTCGTTCGAATGACTTGCCATACGACCAATGCTGATAGTGTGTGGGCATTCCGATATACGCCATGTAACCGATCATGTCGTGATAGTCACATACCTCATAGTCGATGGGATACCAATCTAGATTGTAAGATTTCGCGATCTTGACGATCTTCTCATCCCACTTTTGTAGATCTTCAAATGTCCACTCCATTACTCTGATCTCCCGCCGAAAAGCTTTTTAAACGCAGGCCAAATCTCTTTTGGGTTTATCATTCTAATTAACTTAAACTTCTTATCGACCATCGGCTGATACAGTTCGTACATTCTAGAATTGGTGGACTGTCTCCACTGTGAAGACTCTGAATTGGGGTCAATTTCACAGAATGCATAGAGCTGGGATACCTGTTTAAGTCGTTGTGATGCCTTAAAAGCTTTTTCTTCATCATCAGACCAGTTATCTCCATCACTGCAGTGAAAAGAGTATATATTCCAATTGCTTGGGTGATATCTTTTCTCAATAATATCGAGTGTTAAGTCAATGGCAGGAGAAATTAAAGTCCCTCCGGAAGGCGCCAAAGAGAAGAAATCTTTCTCATTTACTTCTTTAGCATCAGTGGTGTGCGCTATAAATACAACTTCTACATTATCATATTTGTGATGAAGAAACTGATAGAGAAGAAAGAAAAAGCTGCGCGCAATGTATTTCTTTTCAGTGCTCATTGAGCCTGAGATATCCATAATAAAAAAGATCGCCGCAGAAGAGATCTCCGTCTCTTTTACTTTGAAATGCTTGTACCGTAGATCGTCCTCGTGAAAAGGAAATCTTTCATCCTCTTCTGCATTATACGTTCCAACCTTAGTAGCCATCTTCTTACGACGAATCTTTTGTTTAATCGATTCTTTCTTCGAAAGTCGAGGTCGTATTCCTTTGGTACGAATTCCTTTTCTCTTAAAAGTGTCTGCTGAGAGGAACTTAAACTTCTTTTTATCAAGATCGGGAAGTTCCAGATCGCTAAAGAGGTAATCTGCTAGCTCTTCTAAAGTGATCTCAACATCATAGAACTCTTCACCGGGCTTATCACCAGGCTTATTACCGGATTTTTTATCTTCTTTATCCTCAGCAATTTTTTGTCCACGATGGATATCTTTTCCCGGAGCGGAACCAACCTTCTTAGAATTATCCCCGTAGACAAATTGGTACTCTTTGATTCCCCTTACAGGAATTCGAATTTTTTTCTTACCATCTTGTCCGATAATAGATTCTTCAGCTACGATATCGCGAATTCCCTCTTTAAGGGCTTTCTCTATCTTTTGCTTGTGTCTCGCACGATCTGTTGCAGATCTATCGGCGATGGACTTGTGTTTTCTAAACGTACTCATGTGTGCTCAAGGTAATACTACACCTAAAAGCGTCTGAATTATAAGGACCAGTATGGTGCTGCCAAAAAGCCACTGTATCTTGCTCAAGTTTGACTGCCAAATTTTAAGTCGATCTAGATCTAAGTTATGCTTGTCGACAAGATTGATCTTCTCTTCAACCTCTTTCTTCCATGCAAGTAAATCGTCAAATTCGTCTATCTTAGCTTTAGCTTCCTGAACAAAATCCCATCTTCTGTGAGATTCTGCCTCTAGGTCCCTAACTCTAGACCTGACCCCTTCTTCGGGATCGTTAATTGTAGTATTCATTTGCTCCAGTGAAATCTTCATTTCAGCGATCTGTTCATTAGTATGTCGAACATCTAGAACAAGCTTTTCAAAGCCACCATTTAAAACATGAGAAGCATTGAGCTTAGCCTCAATCTGACTTAATTTTTCTAGCACTGCAATTCCGGTATCTGGCACGTAACTCTCCATAGATAAAATAAATATTAATGATGCAAGAGTTTTTTAGATAGCTGTAGACTGCTAAGAGATTGGAAATTACCAATCTATACACCAGCTAGTCTACTATTATCGCCAAAAATAAAGCAATAAATTTGCTAAAGATAGCCCAGAAAGAACATAGAGCCACATTTTAACTTTTCCTTGATGTGAAAGTC
>Ga0209756_1001777_pt1 | contig 19531 bp, 5 predicted proteins | sample ETNvirenome_6_85_FD_184071 | JGI IMG/M metagenome (GOLD analysis project Ga0209756, IMG submission 184071) | Marine viral communities from the Pacific Ocean - ETNP_6_85 (SPAdes) (version 3) | ecosystem: Environmental > Aquatic > Marine > Oceanic | place: Pacific Ocean | collected 2013-06-19
CACAACAAAGACGTAAACTTTACCTCTATAATCTTTTTAGGGGTAAATTTTATGACCTGCAGGATATCGAAACTGGATCAATTTATGTACAACTTTTCAGCGCATCTGCAGGGGGCGCCCCTATAGCCGGAACCGTATTTACGGGAAGTCACGTTTCTACGGGTATTTATGAAGTAGGCCTAAACGAAGTTAATTTTTCGGAGGTCCTTACACTCCCATTTACAATTTATGATCGGTGGTATAATGAAGATCTCGATCGATGTTACCTCACATCTTCTTTCGTCGTTCTGCCTGCTACGAATGCATCTGCATATAACCCGGCGAGTTTACAATATGTTTCAAATATTACTAATCTAAAGCCGATTTATGCTCCCACCGATAACGTTCGCTTAAGAGTTTACACGCGGTTAAAAAATTGGTCTCCCACCATTTATACCGTCGCCAATGAGGCTATTGAAACCAGCATCATCCAAAGTGCATCTTATCAAATATATCGTGTGGTTGATGATCTAAAGGTTCTTTCTTATGGCACAGGTAGCGATAATAGCACTATGATGTCTTATGACGTTAGCGGTAATTATTTTGATTTAGATATGGGACTTTTTGAACCCGGCTACGCTTATGGTATAAAAATGGCTTTTTATGACGAAACTTCTTATGTTGAGCAGCCATATCTTTGGAAATTTAGGGTCGATAAATTAAATGAGTATTAAAAAACTTTTTGACAAAAGAATACCACAATCTATTGTATCTTCGACGGATTTAGAAAAATTAGGTAAATCTGTCGAGTCTTCTGGAAATATTAAACAGAAGATTATTGAAAAAAATAGGTTTATTCCCCAACAAGATTACAGTAGACCAGAAACTTTTGCGCATTTTGGCTCTGCTGTCAAATATTATAGTGATTCTTTTGACAGAATCATTAATCAATACCCCTATGATGGGTCTTTAAAAGAACGAACAGAATTCTTTAATAATTCCACTTATTTGGATTTATACATTTATGACAATGTTTATCCAAGAACAACTGGTTATATTTCCATTTCAACCAATGATTATACGGGCGCCCATGTGGGTACCCCGGCAGACTACCCCGTTTCAAATATTAGTGAATATATTTTGTATTTCGGCGGTCCGCACGCGGCGCCAGCGGAATTTCAAAATGATTCTATTCCCAAACAATTCCCGGAAGCCAATATTTATGATCCGGACACCAATCGAGAATCTAACTTAGAATTCAATAACGATAATGGCATGACTATTGAATTTTGGTTGCTAAAACCGAGCTGGTCGCCGACCTCCAGCGCTACAAGCCGCACCAAAGAAGTTATTTGTGATATGATCGGCTCAGAAGGGGGGGATGAAGTACGGAATAAGGTGGTAGCTTATTTTGATCTCAGCGGTACCCCCGCCGGCGGCTTTCAAGTGGAGCAAACTGATGGGTCTGCAACTGCTTCTAGTGAACTAAATATATTGGACTACTTTGAGCCGACAGCGTTCATAAACACCTGGATTCACTATGCCGTCACATCTATTAATTCCGGCAGTGATACCATTTTTAAATGGTATGTCAATGGGGATCTAGTTCAAACTGATACCGACGCCGACACTATCATCTCTACCAATTTTGTGAGTGGCACACTGGGCGCGCTTGTAGCACCCGATGGAGCCGGCTCCTCTCGTGGTGATGGTAAATTAACTGGCTCGTTAGATGAATTTCGGTATTGGAAGAGAGCCAGAACATCTGAAGAGGTGGGCAGATATTGGTTTACACAAGTCGGCGGAGGAACCAATACCGATGATGCCAACACCGACTTGGGAATATATTATAAATTTAATGAAGGGATTACAGGACGTACTTCGACTGATTCTGTTATTTTAGATTATTCGGGGCGTCTTTCCAACGGAGCGTGGACCGGCTACCCGGGTTCGATCGGTCGCTCCACTGGATCAGCCATGGTCATTTCTGATGCAGCCAAATTTGAATTTAAAGATCCTATCATTTATGCGATTAACCCCGCCGTCCAAAGTCTCCACACCTCGTTGGCAGCATCAGGGTCTGCATATGATCATACTAATAATGCCAGTATGTATCACTCGATGCCAAATTGGATTATAGATGAGGATGAAATAGACGCCGGCGGCGCCCTCAAAACTCTGACGCAAATTATGTCCAGCTACTTAGACGCGCTTTATCTTCAAATCGAGGCACTCCCTAAGATCCGCGATATGGTTTACGATCAAGATCACGTTAAGCCTGCTCCTTTCGCAAATAAATTGCTCGAATCATACGGGATGCAGGCTCCTGAACTATTTGTTAATGCTGACATTTTAGCTCAAATTTTAAATCGCGACGAAGACAGAGAGTTCGAAGATCAATTAGAAGATATAAAGAATCTTATTTATAAAAATATCTATAATAATCTCATTTATATTTATAAGTCCAAAGGGACCATGAAATCGCTTCGAAATTTAGTTCACTGTTATGGAGTGGACGAGGATTTAATTAGAGTTAATGCCTATGGAAATAATGTAAATTATACTCTGGAAGATAATTTTCGTCCCAAAGCGGTAAGAAAGAAGTTCGCAGACTTTAATGACACTGACCGTTTCCAAGCTACCGTTTATCAACAAACGGCGAGCGGCAACCCAAACAGTCGGAACTACATTGCGGGCCAGGGAACCAATACAGCCCTAACGGCTGAATGTGAAGTTATTTTTCCAAGAAAATTAAACGAATCTGCCCCCGGTTGGTTTCCGACGCGGTTTATAAGTTCCTCTATTTTTGGGTTTCACTCTGCTTCATCACCGGCCACGGACTTGGTTTGGGGCCCCCACGATAAGGGATTACAAGTATATGCGGTTCGAGATCAACTTGAGTCACCAAGTGCTTATTTTCAGTTAACTAATACGGAAGGTACGGTTAATTTAACCAGTAGCCTTTTTTATGATATATATGACAATAAAAAATGGAATTTAGCTTTTCGCCTCCACCGCGAAAAAGAAGGAGTAGATTTAGTTGATGGGAGCAGCACTCCGGGTAATTATATGCTGGAATTTTATGGTGTTAATTCTGAAGTGGATACAGTTGCTAACGAATTTTATTTAACACAGAGCGTAGACTCATTGGCTACAGGATCCATAGGGGGCCGCAAACGTTTTTATGTGGGCGCCCATTATGAGAATTTTACTGGGTCGCTCCTCACCAAAAGTGATCTTAAAATATCTTCTCTCAGATATTGGGGAGCTTATCTTAACAATGATGTTATTAGGGCCCATGCCCGCGACGGCGACAATGTGGGAACTCTTTACCCTCCCAAGAGCGCTTATTTATATCCCACGGGCATCACCGGTACCGCAATCCCAGAGATAGAACTCTTGGGTCTTAATTGGAATTTTAACAATGTAACAGCCTCGGGCCCCGGAATCACATCGAATGCTTATGACGCTGGTTATGAAGTACAAGACCTTTCTTCGGGGTCTTTAGCGTTGGCAAGCGACGTTGCTCGATTTGGCTCCTTCGCAAACGACCTCAAGCGACAACACACAGGCCGAGGTGCCTTTTATTTGGCAAATGATCCCAAAGTTGTCGATTTGCGTTATGTTTATAGTGGAAAACAAAACTTACCAGAAGTAGTTCAGAGTTCTGACATGATTCAGATAATGACCGGGGACGATGTAACATTTACCAAAGAAAGTCGACCAGTTGATTACTATTTTCAGATCGAAAAAAGCATGTATCAAACAATTTCTGATGAAATGCTTAATATTTTTGCCACAATTGTTGATTTTAATAACTTAATTGGTGAGCCGGTTAATCGATACCGACACAAATATAAAAGAATCGAAAAATTACGACAACTTTTCTTCGAAAGAGTCGAAAATACCCCAAGTTTGGACAAATATGTCAAGTTTTATGAATGGATTGACGCATCGTTAAACATTATGATACAACAACTACTTCCAGCATCGGCTAATTTTAGTGATGACATCCGGAATATGGTAGAAAGTCATATTTTAGAGAGAAATAAGTACCAAACTAAGTTTCCAACGCTCGAAATGGAGCCGACTGACCCCGAAGCGGGCCTTATGGGCGTCAACGAGCTTCTTTATAACTGGAAGTTCGGACACGCACCTATTTCGGCATCGATATCGCCCGCCCCTCAAAGTGAAAACTGTTTTTGGTGGAAAGAAAGGGCTGATAGAGCCAAAAATTATCTTTCTTCGGGGGATACCTCCGTTGATTTTGATAAAAATCAAATTTTAAGCTCTTCGGTAAGAGTATTAAACCGGAGCTATTCTACTCCTTATCGATTCACAGTAGATGAATCTAAAGAAGTACGCGGTGGTGTGAGCTATTCGCGGAATAAAAAGATTGATTATGTCAAATCAGCCATTAAATTTGGATCCACGACGGGAGTTACAGTTGGTGAAGTACAACCTTTAAAAGACTGCGACGATGTCTATAATCCCTGGGAAAAATTAAAGTTAGGGTTCAAGGCCACAACGAATGAACACAGCTATTTTTCTGGGAAAGGTGATATTTTCGTTCCTTTTAGTTTATATGAGGCCACACCGCAATCACACGGCATTAGTCTTTTTAAAAGCAATTTTGATGCTGAAGGTGCGGCTGACCCTGATTCTTGGACAGTCCTAGATCCGGATACTCATATTAAATTTGATACTACGGCTTCATGTTATGCTCTTTGTTTGTCGGGATCGACAGTTGTCACGGGTGACGAAACAACAAACCCTGAATGCGATGGGGATTGTCACTCCCGTGGCGCCACATTAATGACACCCTTCCTTACACCCCTAAATATTTCTTATGATTTCCTGGCCGGCATGCAGAGCATTGAGCCCTATGACCCAGCCGGCCTCGATTTAAGTAGGCCCGAAGACACCCTGCAGGACGCTTTGAGATTGCAATATAGTCATGATCAGGTGGATTGGAGAGATGCCTCTATTCATCTGGGGTATGCCAGTGATGCCGGCGCCGGTATTTGGCATTCTCACACAACATATGTGAATACCTCTGGTCTTGTTTACCTGAGATGGTTCCAGTTAGATGCTAATGCTGGAGATGATGGCGCGCATGACCAATGGGCTATAAAAAATATCAAGATTGAAGCTGGTAATATTACTAACCTGCATACCGATACTTACGGAGACGACAAAGATGTCCCCATGCAGGGCCCTTTTACAAATTATGCGGTAGGGGGCTTACAATATAGGCATGTTCCCTTTGATTCACAAATATATCTTTCGGAGGTGTTCACTTCTCAATCAAAATTTAATGATAATATGGGGATGGACCCCGCCATATGGAGTTTTAATATTAAAAACCCCATCCCAGCCACCCACCAACACACCGGTCTCCGCGTAAGCAATACAGGCGACCCCGATGAGCGCACGGACAACTGGATATGCCGGCTCGCAGGGCTTGATAATACCATCGGTACCGATGAACGATGGCTAGAAACAGTTCGGACCTACAAATGCCCCCTAGAGGTTACTTTTGGATATGCACAAGGAGACTTTCAAAATGTTGGTGGAGATCCCCCCACTGGTTATAACTTACAGAAACCCAACGAAGGTACCGATGAAGATCTACTTTTCCAATATAGTCTGGATGACGGAACGACATGGATAACTCAACAAACTTTTCCATGCGACGATGCTAATGAGGGGCGCCTTATTGGCTGGAGAATCCACCGCGCCAAATTCCCATCTAACTTTCCCACGCGGGAGCAAGGATCCACCGGCCGTCTCAAGTTCCGATGGTACCAGGAAGATAATGATGGTAACGATGAAGACAACTGGGGTTTAGATTTTGTTCGCATCACATCTGGTAAAGAACGCCCAGAGGGGTGGGAATTTAAAAATAATAAATTCACGCATCCTCCTGTCACCATGTATGAAACCGTCCCCAATTCGGGATACCTTACGGACACCCTTTTTCAACCATATGCCCCCTATTATCGCGACGAAATAGCCAAAAGACCCGTCAATATTCGTAATATTCATCACACGACTGGCTCGACAATCATGGGCAACTATAATGCTATTTATGATGTGGTCCAAACCTGCGGCCGCCGCACGAACAATAGAGCGTTCGTCAAGGCTGGAGGGTTTAATACAGATCCGGATCCCATTACTTTCAGCGAGTGGCACTATTCTGAATGGATTTTAGATATTGCAGCCATCGAATATGCCAAAATCCAGCGAGGCCGAACACCTCATGTTTTTGTTAATCGATTCTCGGCCCCAGGAGGCCCCGACACAGCGGGGGATTCCAATGGTGGCCCTGGTCTTGATAGATATTCGGGAGAACTTTCTTCGAATAATGATTTAAATTATCGAAATAATTTTGTTCGTCAAGTTTTACAATGGCTTCAAACTTCGCATGTAGGCCCATTTGGATATTATACGAATTCTCAAAATATTAATGGGTTAAGTGGATCGGTAGCCAATCCTTTTAATTATGCCGGAACGGGTTCTTTATATCAGGTTAATAGAAATACAGTGGGGCGAATTATCTCAGGAGGTCTTTATAATCCTCCCGAAGCGGATGGCACCCGGTATTCATGTAGAAAAACATATGATAATTATTATATTCAGCATGCTATTCCACAAAGCGATTGTCATTATACATGGACCACAGCTTCTGTTTTGGGGTGTGAATGTCCCACAGGATATTGGCCCTATGATGGGATGGACGGCGCAACACCAGCTGTCAACTTTGTGAGCGCAAGTGATTTCGGCACCTATAGCTCTAGTCTTCCCGCCTTTTCGGGCGCGCCAACCTCTGGAGGGCCCACCTATGGTATGTCCGGAAGTGATCAATCCCAACCAGATTGGCTTTTTATAGATTTCGTCGGCCTAAATACCATTATCCGCGATATTGCGCTCCCTCAATATGGATTTTTGGGGAACCCCCTGTGCATCCACCCCAGCGTGAATCAGGCGCCGTGGGTTTGTGATGCTATTCATCAATTATATGTTTATCCAAATTGGAGGCGCCATTTTGGCGCCCCGAACCAAGTGGGGTACGTCGTTTGTGCTGATCCGGCTACCATTGAATTTTTTGCTGAAGTCCCCTTTCTTTTGAACAGTATCCTCCTTCACCGAGGTGGAATTTATGGCTGGCCAACATGGAAGCAGATTCGGGGCTTTCAGCATCCCCTAGTTCGCTATTACCGCAAAAATAATATTATAACTTGCAATGGAACCCCAGGCCCAACTCGTATTTTTAAAAGTGGTAGAAAAGGTAAAGCCGCTGGAATCGACACCCCCGCCATCCCCCCAGCACATACTAGCAGAACTATCATAGACCGTTTTGGTTCATTTAAAATGTATCGTGAACCGGCAGTTACCTCCCAATGTGCTCCTATCCAGCATACTTTTGGCTTAAGAACTACAATTTACCCGAAAAGCGGACCGGCTTATACCACCATCGAACCAACAACAATTCAAAGTACGTTAGGAAATAATTTAGAACTATTTACTAATGAAGAATTAAATTATTGTTCTGGTCTCAAGCAATGTAATGCACAAGCTTATGACACACTTAAGGGGATGTATCTAGCAGGCGCACTTAATCAGCCGTCAAATCCAATTTATAGTTTCATAGAATTGGTTTATAGGGAGCGCGTCTACCCGTCCGCAAATAATGCACATCAAAAAATTAATAGAGAAAGAGTAGGATATGAAAATGATTTTTGGAAAAATTCTAGACACAAAAGGTCGACCCTTGGCGCGACGAAGTGGGGATCAGGAGGGCGTGAATGACCGTTAATTCTCAAAATAAACTTGTTTGTTCTCAAAGTTGTTGGGCTATGGATGCTCCTATTGACTTTTTACAACAAAATGTTCCCATTGCAATGGATTGCACCACATCATCCAACGAAAATCCCAATGTTGATTCGGGCGAATTGCAAAATTCTTATACTACAATTCATTCTCATAATTTTTATACAGGTAGTTTAAACCCTTTGGGTTGGCCAACAAGCTGGGTATCTGGGAATTATACTTCGTTGGGCTCGCCTGGTCACGGCCCCATATATGCTCGACGCCATACGATGGCTTCGGTGTATTCTTTTAATGGCATCAGCGGAATCCAGAATCCCCAAGTCACTGTAGCCTTTGAAGAAATGTGGAATAACGCATGGCAAGATATCTTGTGGCAAGTCGGCGGTGGAACGCCCGGTATAGGGGGGAGTTTGAGTTTAACGGGTTCCAACCCCGTGCTTAATCTTCTTTCTAAAAGTATGGGAGATCCTCAATTATATGGTGGGGGCGCCTTATGGGAAGCCGATATTTTAGCCAACTGTCAGAGAGAATACGATCAAATTATATCGACAGACTCAGGCCTCCTAGCGAGGCTCAAGCGTCCCATTTCTCCTTTTTATAATTCCTATGCGTCTTATAATGAGAGTCTCCGAACCCAAAATCAGGATTATTCGGTTTTACCCGAATTTCGTATTAGTGAATTTCTGGATTTTTACATAGATAACGGAGAAAATTATTTTATTCCCAACCCCAGAGAATTTGCCATTCCTGGGATGACGGGTTCTCAACAAATTTGGATCCCCGGGAACGAAAATAATGCCACTCTAGTCAAGGCCGAGAATATTCGCAATAGCTCTCAAGATCATTTTTATAAAGTATTTTCTAATTCAGATTTTATGAAACATTATGGGCGCCTCAGAGAGGACCACGAACCGTTCGGTGCGCCCCCCACCACCTTAACTCTGACCTGCAAGGCACTAATGAAATTATTGCCATATGATGGATTCTTCCCTTCTGAAAGAACATTACAAATTTCCCACCTAATGTCTCAATCTTTTGGAAGCAATATTGCAGTCCAACTTTCGGGAACCTCTAATAATCCCCTATCCCCTGTGGATTTTGGTGGAAGTCTCCATGGAGAAAATTTGCCCGGGATCTCTTTTCTGAGACGACCTTTTTATAGTGCCATGATGGCTCCTGGTTTACTTTATAATACCATAAAAGCCGGCATTGCTGTAGATTATCCAATTTATAACAATGTCGCACATAGATACCGCGACGAAGAGGGAATTCTTATTGTCGCGAGCGGTGGATTTAGTGTTACTCAATATACTGAGACACGCGGCGTCTTTACTGGTGCCGGAGCCGAATTTTGGTTTGACGCTCCAACCTGGATGTATGCTCTTGGAACAGGATCAAATGGTCATCAAGGTTTCGATTATCGAATTCCCTTCGAGGCTTTGGTGGACCCCTCTAATTATCTTAGCGATCTCCCTATAGCAGATATGGAGCCACATCCTGACGCTACATATAATTATGGAATCATCCCCTCCTCGTCTATATTGGATTTGGCTAACTACGCAGGGCGATATTCAGGTCACGACGAGCCGCCTGGATGGTATTCTTTGCGCAATCGGTGGAACGGGCAGTTCGATAGCGTTTTATATGAACGTGCCATTAATAATTTTTTAGCCGAAGTCCCGGAATTCTTTTTACAAGACGAAGAATTTGGAAGTATAGAATCCAATCCCGCTACGAGCTTTGGCACAGTCACCCAGGGCGCCTTTTATGCCATGCGCGTCAAATTAAGAAGAACTATGGATAAACCCAGGATTTGGAGTTCATTAAATAGGGGTCAAAATGGAAGATCAATTATTAATTTTGATCTTCCGCAGGACCCCATCGCGTTTAATGGAATTTTTCGTCAAGAATTCTATGGTTCATCATCATTTACGGCATCGTTGGATGGGTGGTCAGTAACACTACCTCCCGCTATTCCTCCCTCTGCTGTTTGTAGGGAAAATTTCACTATGTATTCCAATCCGTCTGCTTTCGGACCTCCCATGTCGGGAACTGGTTCTCTGGCTCAGGGATATCAAGTGGAGAACATGAGTATCGCCGGTAAGATTAAACGACAAAATCAAATGGGGATTGGTTATAGAGTTTCTGATTCCACCAACGGCTATTATTGTGCCTTTACCCCTCCTTATATGGATGGGGAAGCATGGGCAGATATCGTCTTCGAGGCGCCCCGAACTGGGCGCCCAACGCTAGAAGAACTCCAAGCTCATTCGATGGTTATTTTATTACGCGTTGATGGCATGCCACGATTGGATGCCGAGAAGTATGCGAGCGAGTATGTATACCCTTATGTACTCTCAGAGGCTGGTTTATTGGCACTCCAAGACCAAGAGTCCCGAGAATGGGGAGGCAATCTGCGCCAAAATGCCATTTGGAATGCCACCTCTCAATCGTGCGACGAGGACGGTCTTTTCGGTAATCTGGGAGAGGCGTATGACTATCCCATACACCCTTATTCAGCCGTCGCAGTTAATAATAACGCCATGCAGTTAGACGCATCGCTCAATTTATTTGGGTTTAAAGACAATAAATGGGTTATTCAGCCCAAATTCGAAACTCCTCACGCTAATTTTAATGAAATCCAAAGTAGCTTTGGTCACACCAATCCCGAAGGAACCATCAGGCGCCCCATACTTGGCGGTGGCGATGTTGATGTTTTGGGCTCCTCATCCTGCGAATTGCCCGACGCGAACGGTCTTTCTATTCCTGTCCATGGCTCTGAATCGGTTCCCCGAGGCATGTGGCACCAATTTGGAAAGACTGATGAAGGAAAAAAGGGCATCTGGCTCGAATGTGGTGACATTCCTATGACGTGGCTCCGCGAACGAGGGTATCTCTTTCCCACGGACCCCCTCAGTGGTGATACCTTTAATCCCTCCTATGAGCGCCCGGGCGTTCCTTATTACCGAGGACACTGGACGGACCAAGCTTTCAAAACTGGTAAAAACGCTTGGGAAGCGGGCATCAATGGGGCTCTCTATGGAATGAAACAAGGAGGACAAAGTGTTTATAATCTAGAGGGACAATATCCTGGCCCGTTGGCCACTATTCTAGGCTTCAACAAACGTAAACGCTTAGGCCGAACGGCCCAGCGCAAAAAAATTTCGGAGGGTATCGTTGCAGTTCCCTTTATCGAACAAGACGGCCGCCGTATTTTTTTTGCCATCCCCGAAAATGTAATCAGAATTGCCCTCGGAGATCTCGGCGCATCAACGGCAGCCTCCGAAGCAGTCTCTGCGGCATCATCGGCTACTGAAGCTGCGATGGCCGCTCTGGAAGACTTGGTAGTAGACGGTATTTTGGATACCACCGATCAAGCATCCGCCGCCTCCCAAGCTGCAGCCACCGCCGCAGGGACCATGCTCTCTCAAACTCAAAGCGTAGTCCCTCATAAAACGATTGTGGATATGGTCAATTTAATGAAAAAATATATTTTCCCTCCTCGTATGGATTTTGTTAAATATCTTGGTCAAATTCGACCGTTTGCCATGTATATCTTTGAGTTTAGTCATGAACTATCGCAGTGTGATTTATCTAAAATTTGGCAGAATGTTCTCCCTGAAATTGGCGAAAAGATGGTCGAACAAGAAGTCTCCATTTCTCACAAACTTCTAGCCAATCAGTTAATGGGGGATTTTAAGGGAAGTGCACAAGAATCTATGAAAGACCAAGTTCAGTGGATGGTTTTTAAAGTAAAACAGCGCGCGAATGATGATTATTCGAGCAAGGTGGCTGCCAAGAACCCGATCCCCAGACGGTTCGGCAAGAAAAAGACAAGCTCTGCTTCTAAATACGAGTACAGTTATAACTGGCCTTATGATTATTTTTCATTGGTAGAGTTTGCAAAAATCGAGGCCACTATCGGGTTTGGTACTGAATCTGATAAGAGTGAGTCTGCAGTTGACAACCGGGGGCCCGGAAACGAACTCTTGAATAAGGGCATCCAGGCAACGCGTTCCCTTGAGATTCCGGCATCACAGCAACGAACTGCGACTAATAGTTTACCAGCCGGAGAACGACAACAAGAAAGACAAGAGAAAAGAAAGGAGGCACGCCAATCAGCCGACGCCAAGGGCCCATTTGGTAACACTAAGAAAAAATGACATTTTTTAATCCAAAAGAAGAAGTTTTAGATATCCAACTCACTCAATATGGAAAGTATTTACTTTCTTTGGGTAAATGGAAGCCAGTTTATTATGCTTTTTTTGACAATGATATTTTATATGATGGTGAGTCCGCTGGACTAGTGGAGGTTCAAAATGATATAGAGCCAAGGATTCAGGAAAACACCCCCAGACAACGACCTCAATATTCCTTTAGTAGCCGCGAAACTGCGTTTGCTCAATATTATGAAGCTAGGCAAGATCCCAAACTTAGTGAACTTGAGAGAATCAAAATGCAATCAACGCCAGATAAATTATATTCTTTAACGACACCTCTCGGGACGGCAGATTTGAGTCTTAATACGGCGCCTAGATTTAAATTACAATTTTATGCGGGCACCATCAGTGGGTCTTCCAATGTAACTACTGGGTCTTTTCAACAATTAAAAATTCCACAAATAGAAACGAATTTAACTTATATGACAGAAGTAAAAAGTTTAAACAAAGACGCTAATGATGTTCAGCTTGATACGGGGGTGGTTGATCCCAACCGAGAAGCAGAAGAACTAAATCTGGGGGTTTTCCAAGACGGCACTTATATAGGGATAACACCGGCTAATATTTTATTACTTTTAGAGGAAGAAAATACTGTCTTTAATAGAGAAAACTTCGATATCGAAGTCTTTAAAATTGAAGAGGAAATCGACCGCACTACACAGGAATCCAAAGAGATTTTAACTCCCTTGTCTTTTTTACCTCATCATTCTCCAATTAAAAATAATATTTTACAATCCTCAGACAAGCTCGAACCCATTTATACGCCGGATCCCACTTTTGTGGAATATTATTTTCATTTATATGTAGACCACGAAATCGATGAAGCCGAAATATGCGCCGCCGTTAATAGATTAAAATCTCAAGGCATTTATATGGATGATGAGCTTAATTGTCCTCAAATACCTCTCGGGCCCATGAAGAAAAATATATATGGCCCATCTGGTTACGAGGATGTTGAAATTTGCGATACTGATCCACCGGATCAAATTCCTCGCGCCACATATATTAAAAATGACTAATTATAAACACTATGAACATTGATATTTCTAACATGGAAGAGGCACCGCTGCCAGATGTATTTTTTACTAAAATATTATTGGAAAGTAGTAGTACGCCTGATTCATCGCAATGTCATAACCCGAATCGAACAAACGCCGATAGACCCCCAGAAACCCAAAAAACAACGGTTAATTCTAACAGCGCCCTTAAAATTACTCTTTCTCTAACTATTATGGATAATATAGATGAAAATGGAATGACTAGTTGGTTTTATAATGAGGATTTAACCAAATATCTTAGGATTAAAATCATCCAAAGTCGTTCTCCACGGATTACCAACGCTCTTATGAAAGGCAGGTTAGATATTTTAGATAATACTAGATTTATTAATCTTTATCAAGACCAAGTTATTACTGTACAAAAAGAGCAGAATGAGTCTATTACAGATTTTATTAGCTTTGATACTCAGCAAAATAAACGAATTTTTAATATAGATTATAATATTAATTTTATAATAAATGATGTGGAGCCCGTTCATTTAGCTTATTTTGCCGTGTGCTTCTTTGATTTGGGCGCCCTGTGCCAAGACTATGAGATGGAATTTTTATTACCTAATGCAAATTCTAATTTGGTAAGAGGTTTGTTGTCGGGAGAAAAAGTAATTGATCAAGGGAGCCTTCAGTTAGAAACATATTCTTTCTTTTTGGAGACTAGTGGGCAAGTATGGACAGGTCCAAAACATCAAATGCCAGATGGCCGCTGGATGACTCATTATACTCACGGCCCCAATGAGCGTTACTTGGTGCGCCGAAAAATGGCGAATACGAAAATCCAAGATTACCGCGAGATCGATGCTATTAGATTGATGGATTTTGATTTGACACCCGCCGCAAATATATTTTCTAAAATTGAAAAAACTGCTCCCACCCAGCATGTAATCCAAAACCCTCCAGAAGTATATTTTTCAGACGCTTTCATTTCTTATGGGACCGGCGGCCAAGCCAAATTTTTGTTTCAGTTGGACTATAATCGAATAATTCGTGATAAAACACAATTTGGAAATATTATTGATAAATCTTCCAATCCTCAAGCTTATGCAGATATATATGCTGCATCTAAAATCACTCATCTTAAAGTACTGCGACGTCGCGTTCGACAAGAAGTTAATAATAATCGTCTCGGAAGCCCTGTTTTTGGTCAGGTTATAGTAGACCCCCTTGACCCTATGGTTAATGTAACTATGACGGCCGATGGCGCTGATGGTAATCTAAGAGGGACCGATACTAGATGGGGAGGCATCCGGGAACTGACAATATTGGGCGGAGCCACTCAATTGCGAACCTTTACAGTTCTCGATAAGACGTTTTCTAAACTTACCGACGGGTATTATCAGTACGGAATAGAAATAGAGATCAAAGATGGTACCGTTGACTTCTTAAATAATCAATTAAAACGTCTCGTGAGCATCCAAGATATGATGACTCTTTATAATTCTACCGCATCAATGCCTAAATTTTATAATCACAAAGCTGCTCGTTTCACAGCCAAATTAAAAAAGTATTATAAGAAATTTCGCTCGAACCAATTACCGTGGGTCAGAAGTATTGCAGTTTTTGTAGATGTGGTTAGTTCTCTTACACAAATTGGAGATCCACAGTCGTTGGGTCAACGCCTATATTCGCTCGTTTCTCCCCAAAGTGGTAGCTTGGAGGGAATTGAGGCGTTTATTTCCTTGATTGAGATGTTGATCACTAAATTAACTCAAATTTTGGGCCCCCGAATCCACACAGAATTACCTGGAAATGAAACCAAGAGGCAAACTCGCTCCAAATTTAAAGCCTCCACTATCACAATAAGGCGATTTTTCAATGAAATATATAATAGCAACGAACGAAGCGATATCGGAATGGATTTTTTGGGAGTTCGGGATGCAACAAACTTACTGGGGCTTAAAACGGTAACAAAAAGCGCCTTTAAAGAGCGAATCACTCAAGAAAATACGGTATACTGGACAACCCCGGACTTGGAGAGCTTACAACCCACTCTGGCCGGCGTAGATCTTGGAATCGCTCCGGAAATTAATGTGGATATCTTAAACCTATCAGAAATCGCTCCCGCTTATGTGACACCGGCGGTTATATTCGCCGGCCCCGACTTAATTATAGATAGAATGGGTAGTCCGGAGTCTTGTAGTAATACGGAGCAATATACCGGATGCTCGGCAGTCATCGTCGCCACGTCTACAGGCCAATATGTACCCACGAACGCTAGCTACGCAGGAGTTCCTACCAATACAGCCAATGACCCCTCCCCACTGGTTGCGGCAGGAGGATTGGCTTGTGAAAATATTTTAGGTCTCCTAAATGTAAATATCATTCCGAGCCCGCCAACTTTATTTAGTCAAATAGCACAAGGACTTCTAAAGAAACAAGACCTAACAGTGGGGGAAATCCTGGGCCCCCTTGATTTACAAGCAAATGGGGATTTAAAGGAGACGAGCGATGACTATTGTGAAGAAAAAGTCATTATTACCGAGGCAGAAATCAAGCGCCGTAAATCGCTTCCCATCGCAACTATGTTTATTCAGAATTTGGCCGTAACAAAGAATATAGGTCCAGAGGCGCCCCAACGCCGCTCCCGCGCATCCCCATTCGTCTCCCCCGTCAAAAAAAACATGCAGACATTTGATTTAAACAGCGATATGAACGCGCTCGCCCTGATGCGTCGTACTAAATCCCAATCTAAAGATCATACTATGACTCGCCCACAAGACGAAGACCACACCATGAGTCGACCGGAAGATGAGTCTGCAGTATCATATACTGGAGAGTCTTCAAGCACGGCTATGACTCGCCCAGACGAATCGAGTAGTGAAGATCTAGACACTTCGGGAGGAATTAATTTTGATTTAATTCCAAACCAGATTCGTTCTCTGATGCTCGGGCAGAGCGATGCAGTGGCAAACCAGTGGCCCGATACTGACATTGAATTAATTAAAAATGTAGACACCTCCGAATATTATCGCTACAATTACGATATGATTTCTCAGGTTGAGTATTTGAGCGGTTATAAAATGAACAGCAAAGGAGTAAATTTGATGATGGCACCAAAATTTACTCTTCTAAAGAATTCTGATCTGGAAAAACTAACCGGTACAAAAATTCTTTTGTGCCGAGTGCGTCAATATACTAACGAAGCATTAGGAGTTGGTATTTCGGATGGAATTGATATTAAATCTTTCGACCAATACTTCCTCGTTTCAGATACGCCTGCCAATTTTCGGACGCAGGCGAAGACAACAGCACCTACGACAGACACTACAATGATTGAGTTAAATCTTACCTCAATGAGCGTGGGGAATGATGTATTGGGAACGCTCAAATCGGAAGTGCGTAATAGCGCGCAAACAGCTCCAGCTTTTCAGAGTAATATGTCAATTGCTCAAACTCGCACAACAAAATTGGATGTTTTATAATGGCTACCAAAACACTTTTTATAGGAGTGGGAAGCACCCAAGCAACGGGCGATGCTTTTCGGAGCGCCGTGGGGAATTTTTGGATCGCGGCCGATCATGGACATCTTCCTCCTACAGATGTCAAAAAAATAGAAATTATTTATGGAGAACAACTTACTACCAAAACTGCGCAAGCCCCCTTCTTTAATATTAAACAGGAAATTGAAATTCAAGGAATTCCATCATTTTTTCTTACAGAAAAAGATTGGAAGGATTATATAACAGCGCTCTTCCCGGTGGGTACTGTCCACACCGATATGGTTTTTGAACTGGAGAGTTTAATATCCAAATATCAAGAGACACTGGGGGGAGAGGGCGCCCTATATGGGGATATTGATTTTATATACAACTTTTATGTTCGTACTTATGAGTTTATATTAAGTTTGCCCCAAGTATCCGAAAAGATTCTACCTAATATTTATGCAGATATTTCTAATGATGCTGATAATGTGGATCCATTTTTTGAAAGGTTGATTACTGGATTCGGAGTCGCCCCGAAAGAAGAAGTAAAAATGACAAATTTAATGAAAAATGATGATGTCGATGCCCGAGACCTTCTTTATACCAATATTTCTACAAAAATAGCTCAAACGGGGGGTGAGGCGCGAGGCCTGTTAGCAGACCGATTTTCAAATGTAATTTTTCCTATGGAAAACATCGACATGTTAAAGGATATTGAATCTCATGTAAATATTTTTCCAATGGTAAGTAAAATTGAATTTCGCACAGACAGTCGAACTGAATTTGCTCAAATTTTAAAAGATTCTAATCTGAGTACCTCATTTTTAAAGTATCTTTCTTTTCTTAAAAGACCCTCAGATCCAGCAGCCATCGGGCCCGTACAAGTAGCGGCCGCGTTGGCTAACCGAGGCGGCTTACCTACAACGTCCGCCCCGACTACCTTCCAAACAGTGTCTGGCAACTCTTCCTCAAATGCTACTGCGCATGGAAATGCCGACATTGGAGGAGCCGGGAATCTCTTCGGGAGCCTTACTATCACGCCGCCGGAGCCCGATGTTATTGTTGAATCATCCAGCCTCGATGAAATTGATGTACTCCAGTGGTGGGACGCCTTCTTAAACCAGGCTATTGATTTTGGAGAATCTGGTAAGAGCGAAGTTTTTATGGGCAACCAAGATGCATCCGTTCAAATCGCACGCAATATTCAGTCATCATTTTCTAGAATCTTGTCATTGCTTATATTTTCTGGAAAATTACAATCGCTTATCAAAACAAAAATGCGTAGTTATGCTCAGATTACTAACGGGGAGAAGTGTTATACGGAAACGGTAGCTTATCGAGTAGCGAAATTCAACGTGGCTTCTGGCACTGGTGCCCCTATTCAGAATTTTTGGTTTCCCAATTCTAACGAGATAGATATTATCAAATATTTTGATACTCAAGTTAAGTTTAATAAAGAATATAAATACGTTATTTATGCATATGAGTTGGTGATTGGGGCCCAGTATGATTATAAAGACTTACAAATTATAACTGACAATGATCCTCCAATCACCGTGCCTTCTCCATTTTTAGAGGCCATCGACATTCAGTTCGAACTGGGTGCCGAAATTATTCCTGGCATTCCTGATTTTAGTACCGCACCGGGAGCCGACATACCAGCCGGATCCAGTGGCGCCCCAGCCAACACCGAAGTTGTTGTAAGTTCGGGCATTCCAGCGGTGGCGGATCCGAGCCCATATTTTGCATTGGCTGTTAACGGAGGCGACTCAACGAGTCCCTCCACCTTTCCAACACCAAATCAATCAGCGGGCACTGGCACTGGCGTCCCAGCGGCGCCGCCAGCGATCCCTTTTGCGGCTGTCCCTCTCAATGTGGACATTCTTCCTAATTTTGACGTAGCCGTTCCTAACACCATACAAGTTAGAGATTATGAGCAGCTTAAAGCAAAGGTGAGTGTCAGTGTGCGCCCTACGGTAAAAATTATGGAAAGGACAATTTACACGCGATCTGGCCGCGTAATAGACAGTCCACCGGTCTTCCCCGATATTTTTATTTATCCGATTAAGGGAATCGATAATAAAATTAAAATTAATTTAAACACTCATGTGGGGTCTTATTTATTAGAGCCGATTATTCTTGATCGCCCCGGTGAACAAGTTTTTATTGATAGGTTAAGGCGCGATAAGAAAGTACCGGGCACCTCTCGTTTATGGTATAAAACAGATGATCCAGTGGACCATTTTGAAATTTACCGAATGACAAGATTGCCAGAAAAATATGAAGATTTTAGCAATCATTTGCACAATTTATTGAACACCGATGTAGATCCGTCATCTCTTCAGCAAGCTTCGTCGGCTACATATATCGATGATATCACACCCAACACATTATATTATTATATGTTTCGTTCCATTGATCGTCATGGCAAGTTTTCCAACCCATCGCCAGTTTTTTCAGTAATAATGGTTAGTAATGATGGCATTATTTTTCCCATTATTAAGCCCATCCAATTAAAGCCAGCTCTTATTCCTCGCCGCCCAACAAAGACGTTTAAAAAGATGATAAATATTGTGCCCACGATTTCCCAATCGACCGTGGATTATTCACGGACTAATTTGGAAGAGCTGGCCACCGCTAAAAATGCCACCATCATGTTGGGGGTAGAAAGTGAGGGTCTTTTTGGAAATAAATTTAAAATTAGATTTACCTCAAAGGAAACTGGGAAACAGATAGATTTGAATGTGCGATTTAAGACTGAACGAAAAACCACCGAAAACGAGAGAAAATAATTACACATTTATACATGAGAGATACTATTTATATGATGAAAGGATTAAAATATGGCTTTTTTAGACAATAGTGGCGACATCATTTTGGATGCCGTTTTAACCGACACCGGCCGCATGAGATTAGCAAAAGGGGATGGCTCCTTTAAAATAACCAAATTTGCTCTCGGTGATGACGAAATTAATTACGAACTTTATGATTATACCAACGCGAGCGGGTCTGCCTATTACGATTT